>Ga0073934_10000228_pt1 | contig 171789 bp, 151 predicted proteins | sample LarsenN4metaG_FD_76834 | JGI IMG/M metagenome (GOLD analysis project Ga0073934, IMG submission 76834) | Hot spring sediment bacterial and archeal communities from British Columbia, Canada, to study Microbial Dark Matter (Phase II) - Larsen... ... | reverse complement strand
CACTATATGGCGGAGGCGGACGAGCTTTGCGACCGGGTGGCGATTATCGACCGGGGACAGGTTTTGGAATGCGACACACCGGCGGCCTTGAAACGCAAGCTGCAGCAGGACGCCATCTACCAACTGGACGTCGATTTGCTAACCGACCATCTGGAGAAGTTTTCGCAAATTCCGGAGGTGGTGAATTTTGCCTTTGAGCACAAGCACGCCGAGGAGAAAACGGTTTTGAAAATCATTTTGAAGGACGAAGCGGGGATTTCCAAGGTGACCAAACTGGTGGAGTCCTCCGGCTCCAAGATTCGGTCACTCTCCAAGCGGGAGCCCTCGCTGGAGGATGTTTTCGTTTCCTTGGTAGGAAGGGGATTGGGGGAGAATGGGGCTTAGATGACTTCAGAAGATATTATTCTTTTTATCATTTTCGTTTTTGTAATTGTCCCGGGTGTGACTTGGCTTACTTACCGGGTCACAAGGTTTGAATACAAAATAGAGGAAAGATATATCGGTATTAAGTGGTATTATTTAGGGTTTCTCCCCCTAGGGACTAGGGTAAAGCTTGATTCAATTATTGACTTGCAACTGGTTGATTCAAATCGATATTTCTCGATGCTCTTTAAAAGTAAGCCGTGGCCGATGGTTTGGGGAAAATTTCCCCCAAAGCTGTTTTGGAGTGAGTTTCCTTCAAAATTGCTTTTTATAAAGAAGAGAGGGTTTTTTGGAACCGTAATAATTTCACCTCCCGACCCGATTGCTTTTGCCGAGGAGTTGAGAATAAAATGGCACAGTCAATGCCAAGCAAGTAGATGAAAACAGAACTTAAATTCACCCCCTCCGGCCCTTTGGGCCTCGTCCCCCTTAGTAAGGGGGACAAAAAAGGTGGGCAGACACGGAGGTCTGCCCCTACAATGCAAATCAATTAAGGCGGGCAGGCACAAGACCTGCCCCTACAGAGACAGAGAAAGATTAGATGAAGACGGAACTTAAAACGAATCTGCGGGCGATTTGGGGCAGGGCCTATGTGCGCATCGTCGGCGCGCAAAGGGAGCCGTCCTGGATTCTTTTTGAAATTATGATGCCGCTTTTGGCCGTGGCGACCTACGTTTTCGTTTACCGGGCGCTCGGAGCGCCGAAAGAGTTCACCGGGTTCGTCATCCTGGGCGGAATTATGACCGCCTACTGGCTGAACGTGCTTTGGTCGATGGCCTCGCAGTTTTACTGGGAAAAGGAGACCGGGAATTTGGAGCTTTATTTGATTGCGCCGATTTCCCGGATGTCGATTCTTTTGGGAATGGCCTTGGGGGGGCTTTTTATGTCCACCACCCGCGCGGCGGTCATCCTTGTTGGCGGTATCTATCTTTTCGACGTGACGATGATTCCAACTTCCTGGCCGCTTTTGGTTTTGGTGTTTCTGCTCTGCATGGTGGCGCTGTACGGGCTGGGGATGCTGGCGTCCTCCGTTTTTTTGATGTTCGGGCGGGATGCCTGGCAGATTTCGACTTTACTGCAGGAGCCGATTTACGTTTTCTCGGGATTTTATTTTCCGATAAAATCGTTCGGCTTCAGTCTCGGCATGATGGCCTCGCTCATCCCGCTGACTTTGGGCATCGACGCGATGCGGCAGTTGTTTTTTGAAGCCGGTCGGACGCACGCCTTTTTGCCGATTGGGTGGGAAATTTTGATTCTGGCTGTCTTGTCCGTTCTTTTCCTTTGGCTGGCGAATAAAGCACTTCTAAAAATGGAGAATTTGGGGAAAAAAGAGGGACGGTTGACCCTCCGGTGGCAGTGATATGGACCTTTGGCGCACGATAAAAACGGCCGGATGGCTGGGATGGCAGATTGAGGCGAACTGGGCGGAGCCGTTTACCTTCATCGCCTACGCCATCACCCGCCCGATTTTTTCCACGCTGATACTCGTTTTGATGTACAAAGTGGTGGCGGGCGGACAGACCTCCACTGCGCTTTTTGCCTACATCTACTTGGGAAACGCATTCTTTATGTACACGGCCAACGTTTTGGCGGGGGTGGGCATCGTCATCCACGAGGACCGGGAGCGGTACGAGATGCTGAAGTACATCTATCTGGCTCCCATTGTAACCTATTTCTATATGCTGGGACGCTGCATTCCGAAGCTTGCTATCACCACGCTGGCGGTTTTGGTGACGGTAGTAATGGGGGTCTGGATTTTCGACCTCAAGCTTGCCTTTGGACACTGGCCGCTAATGATTTTGAGTTTTCCGCTCGGCATCATCGCCACCATTGCCTTGGGAATTGCCCTCGCATCTTTGACGCTTTTGACCGCGCGGCACGGCTTTTTTATGACCGAGGGGACGGCAGGAGTTTTCTATCTGGTCTCCGGCGCGGTTTTTCCCATCGAGGTTTTGCCAAACTGGCTGGAGCCCGTGTCGCTCGCTTTTCCCATCACCTACTGGTTGGAGGGTCTGCGCCGGGGAATGATGGCGGAACCCGTTTCGAAGGTTTTTGCCGGCTGGTCAGACGAGAAATTGCTTTTGATTCTGACCGTGACCACCGTGCTTTCAGTTGTTTTGTCTGTGCTTATCAACCGGGGAATTGAATACATCGCCCGGAAGCAGGGGAAACTGGATCAGGTTTTTAATTATTAATTTTTCAACGCGGGGAGCGGGCTTGCAAATTTTCCGCCGATTGGCTAAGTTTTTCCTTTGTCGATTTGAGGTGCAAGCATGGAGGAGAAAATGCCGGACGTGCAAACGGAGATTGGCGTGAAAGTAAGCGGGGCGGTGAAACCAAAAGAAGAGGTCAAATACACGTTTGCGCCGCCGCCGTTCGCCAGCGCCGTGGAATGGGCCGGATCCCCCATCGGGGCCTTTAATACCATCACCCGCACCAAGGGGCGGACCAAACTCCACGACAAAGTGGTGGACAAAACGCCGGGGAAGTTGGAAAAACTTCTGAACTCTGCTACGAACGCCATCCGGCAATCTAAACCTCAAAACCTGCTCCAGCACGATGTTATCATCCACGGCATCCGCGTCCGGGCGATGACCAATTCGCAGCATTTGTTTGACTACTGGGTGGACAACTGGTATTCCGTTTCCGAATGGGAGAAGTGGACGGGGCAAAAACCCTCCTCCGAACCGAAAATCTTCGTTTACGCCTACGGCGGTGTCGAGACCGAGGAAGAAGCGGCGTATTACAGCCGGAAGAACAATACCATCGTCTTCTTCAATACCTCCTATTACGGCCAATTGAAAAGCTGGGTGCTTGGGGCAGTTGGCCGTGTACTCGCTGAAGAGTTCGGCATTCATTCCATCCACGGCGCCTGCGTGGAGCGAAACAAGAAGGGCATTCTCTACATCGCACCGACGGGAACAGGGAAATCGACTTCCTCCTACGGCTTGATGGGCACGCCCGGTTCGCGTTTTCACTCCGACGACTGGGTGTACGTCCGCTACGCCTACCAGTTGAAAAATGGGAATTTGATTTGTCCGATGAAGATTGTCGTCTCCGGCAGGGAAACTGCGGTTGGCTTCCAAGTGTACCGCTGGCTGGAGGAGAATCGCTCCAAAGCGGACGCCGAAATTTCCGGAATGGATTTGAAGGGGGGGACTGTCAAAGCGAAGCTGGCCGAGTTTGATTTCTCCAAGCCGATTGAGGCGTACGCCTACACCTCCGAAAAGGTGTTTTATTTGCGTTCCAATCTGGTGGAAAGTTTTGCCGAAACCGCCTATCCAATTCTGCAGTCCAAGCTGGAAAACTGCCCCGAAGTGACGCCTGCCTTTATAGAGGCGGAAAAGGAGACGGTGGCCGGGATCGTCAACCGGCTCCAGAATCTCGAGAATGCCGAGCTGAAAAAGTATTTCCGTTCCATCGAGCCGGAGCGTTTGGCGCAGTTGGTCGCCCGTTTGTACGCTTTCGACAACACCCGGGCGATGCTGGACATTAAAAAGGTCTTTGGCGAGGACCGGGTCTACACGAACCCGATGGAGCCGGTGCGGCTGGCGAACATCATGCTCTTGAAGCGGGACTTCAACTCGAACGACGTTTTGCAATCGCTGCCGCTACCCTTTTTTATGGCCAAGCTTTTAATCGGCGAAACGCCGGATAAAAAGCGGGAGGTGGCCTACAACGCCTACCGCGCCGTCGACGACGCGGAAGAAAAAGCGTTTATCGACCGCATCGAACTGCAAAACGGCGGAAAGATCGACGGCTCCTACTACGATTTGTACGTCTCCACGGATGGCAAACCGCATACGCTCTATCAGGAATTTGAATTGTTCCGGGTGATGCACCAATCGGCGGGGTGCTATGTGTTGAACACCAATCTGCAAAACGACCCCAAGCTGAAGGACAAGCGGGAAGCGGTTTTGAAAAGCCATGCCCTTATCGCCAAAACGCTGGACACCCAGCCGAAAGAGTTGCGGCTGACTCTGTATGATTACGACGAATTTCTGAAATAGGGAAATGCACTAAGCAAGTTTCATTTCATAACCGATTCAGATGCTCGCTTGCACTGCAACAAGCTAAAGTTTCGTTCATTCATCTAATCATGTAAAGGGAGGAGGAATTATGAGAGCAAATAGCAATTTGGAGGAACGGTTCTTGATTTCGCGCCGAAAATTACTGGGTTCTTTTTTGGTTGGTACGGGCGCTGTTTTGTCCGGTTTTGGAATGAGCGTGTTGGGACAGCAGGCCGCGCGCCGCGGCCGGATTTTGTTGAATTCCATCAAACCGCTGCCGCCTGGGCTGGAGGAGGCGGCCCGCTTTCCGCTAATGGAAGCGCTCTACGGCCGGCGGGCGCGGAGGTTTTCACTCGGCTCCGAAATTCCGGACGGGCCGTTGGCGTTCAAGTCTGCCAAGGAGCCGCTTCCCCTCTCCGATTTGGAGCAGATGCTGGTGCTTACGGCCTGCGCCGGGAACACCGGCTGGCATTATATGATAACCCGGCACAAGCGCTACGCCCCACACCTTTCCAACTATTCCGCCGGGGCGGGCGGGCGCACCTTTCCCTCCGCAGCCGGCTTTCACACCAGCGAGTTTTTCTTCACGGACGATAACGGCGTTTACTTTGTCCCGACGCGGGATTCAGGGTCGCTTGTACAGCGGGATGGGGAAGGGAACTGGGATTTGCACGGCTGGCTGGAGGCCCACCGGAAGCGGATTTGCAAACTTTCGGACGGGCGGCTGCACCTGCCGGCGGAGGAGCCGTATATGGAGGGGCATAACACCTGGTGCGTGAACCGCCCCGGCAGCACGCTGGTTTTTCCCGTGGCCGATTTGGCCCAGCATACGATTCTTATCCTCTGCTTTTTAGTGCAGAACGGCTACTGTCTTTTCGACGATATCCACAACGAAAAAATTAAAGGGCTGGAAAAGTTTGCAAAACTGGTGGACACGAACAATCCGTTTCCGTTGACCTTTGTAGAGCAGTACGCGCTCGCCGAGGCGACGGCGGAGCTTTCCACCGCCTGCTACGCGGGTATGCTTACCCTGCAGGCACTGGGACTGGGGGGCTGGATGTTCGACGGCATCGACCGGAACGCCCTGTTGGGAGCCTCTGGCAACCCGGCGGTGCCCGGGCTCGGCTTCCGTTACGACACCGATTCCCGCTGGCCGCTGCCGAACGTCACCGGCCGGCCGGGCGTTTTCGAGGGGTACTGCCCGCCCCATTTTGCCGATATGCGCGCGGCGGTGGAAGCGGTGGCGCAACGGAAATTCGGCCCCGGCGGGCCCTTCCACAAGGAGACCCCCGGCCCTTGGAAGGAATCCTCCCGCGTCCGTTCCAGCGCGCAAGTGCATTCGGAGGAGTTCAAGGAATGCGTGGCGACCATGGCGCAATATATTTTCGATCGGTTCGGGAAATTTCCGGGGACGATTCCCTCCATTTTTTCGCTGATGTACCTGCAGGCGCATCACTTGGAACTGGAGTTTTACGATCAGTATTTTTCGCGTGGGGCGTATTTGGAAACGCACGCCAACCATATGAAGCGCTGGCACGGGTAATCGAACCCGCATCACAGTCGAGTACGTTTGCGCTTTCCGGTTGGCTTTTCGGGAATAGATTTTTATATTCGCTGTCCAAATGGATGTCCGGCTGGAGGCAATTTTGCGGCCCATCGGGCCGCAGTTGGAGGATTTTGAGAAGCAGTTCAAAATCTGTCTTTCAGCCCGTTCCCCCTTTGTTTATCAGGTCACCGAGCACATTTTAACCCGCCGGGGGAAACGGCTGCGGCCCGCCTTTGTTTTTTTATCCTCCGGTCAAATGGCGGCTGACCCACAAAAAGCGATGCTGGCAGCCTTGGCCGTGGAGCTCATCCACACAGCCACCCTTCTGCACGACGACGTCATCGACGTCTCCTCCACCCGCCGCGGCCAGGCGACGGTCAATTCCAAGTGGAACAATCTGGTATCCGTTTTGATGGGAGACTATCTTTTCTCCAAGGCCTTCCGGCTTTTGGTGCAGGCGGACAGCGTGGGCTTGCTGGAGGCTTTTTCTCAGGCCACAGAGCGGGTTTCCATAGGTCAACTGGTGGAGATTCAGCACATCAACAATTTTGACATCGGCGAAGGAGATTACTTTTCACTCATCGCGGACAAAACTGCCTCTCTTTTCGCCGTTTCCTGCGAGGCGGGGGCGATCCTTGCGGAATGCGGCGAGCAGGAGCGGGAAAAAATACGGGAATTCGGCGAAAAAGTGGGGATAGCTTTTCAGATTTCGGACGACCTTTTAGACATCGTTGGCACGGAGGCGGTCACCGGTAAGACGGTTGGCAATGATTTGCGGGAGGGGAAGATTACACTCCCTTTAATTTACACCCTAAACAACGGCGGCTCTCCCCGCAAAAACGAAATTCTTTCCCTTTTAAAAAACGGGGTGGAAAACGGAGCGGTTGAAAAGGTGGCCCGGATGGTTCAGGAATCGGGCGGGGTGGAGTATGCCCGGAAAAAGGCATTGCAATACGGACAGGAGGCGTTTGAATTGCTTTCGCACCTGCCCGCCACGGAATTCAAAAATTCGCTGGAAGAAGTGGCCCGCTTCGCCGCGCTGCGGGAACAGTAGAACCGTTTGCCCGGCGGCACGTAAAAGCTAACGTGGCCATTTTATTTCTTCTCCCCTCCATCCGTTCGCTCGGATTGGATTTCCCCTCCACCGACCGCTGGGCGGTCTTTGTTTTGGCTCTGCTTTTTCTTGGTTCCCTTTTCTGGTACTACGCGCGCACGTTGCCCCCCTTGGAAAAAAGGCAGAGGCGGCTTTTGCTCGGACTGCGTCTGGTCGGATTCGTCTGTTTGTTCCTCGTTTTGGCCGAGCCGATTCTGGCCCTCTTTTTGGTCAGCAAAGAAAAGCCGGTCGTGGCGGTTTTGGTGGACCGCTCCGGCAGCATGGATAAGCAAAACCGAGAAAAACAGGTAAGGGAGGCGGTTGAAAAACTCACTTCGCAAAAAGGGGACTGGGAATACCGCCACTGGGATTTTGGAGATACGCTGGCGGAACAGCAAACGCTTGGGCCGTCCCAGGCGGCGGCCACGGCCATCGGTTCAGTGCTGCGCTACGTTTCGGAAACCCCGCACTTGGCGGGGGTGGTCGTCGCCAGCGATGGTGGCAACAACTCCGGCCCGGATCCAATTAAAACGGCTGAAAAACTGGGTGTCCCCGTGTATGCGATTGCCGTGGGGGAGGAGGAACGGGCGCTTGACGTGGGGATTGAGAGAATCAACTACCCGCCGGTAGCCTTTGAAGGCACGCCTGTTAAAGCAGAGTTCGTAATTTCCGCGCAAGGAGTTGGAAAAGCAAAACTGCCGCTCGTCGTCTCGCGCGGGAACAAAAAAATTGCCGCGCCAATTGTCGATTTTTCCGGCGACGGGGAGCAAACCGTTGAAGTGGAGCTCACTCCCGATTCGGTCGGCACCCTCACTTTTTCAGCCGGGCTGCCGGTTTTGGCCAAAGAAGAGCAGACCAAAAACAACCGGCGGTTTTTTTCGATGCGGGTTCTGAAAGCGAAGTTGAAGGTTCTTTTGGTTTCTGGACAGCCGAGTTGGAACTATCGCTTTCTTTTGGAGGTTTTGGAAGAAAACCAGCGGTTGGAGGTGGAAGGGATCGTCTATGGCCTCGGCGGGCGGCCGCTTTACAATGCCACCGGGCTTTCCGCGCGCAATCTGGACGGCTACGACGTTTTAATCTTCAGCGACTTTCGGCCGGGGCTTTTTTCGGGAGTCGAAACGCGCCTCGCGGCCGCCGTCCGGGATAAGGGAAAGGGGATATTTTTTCTTCTAAGCCCGGAGTTTTTGCGGGAAGCGCCGAGTTCCGCTTTGGCGGAGCTTTTGCCTTTCGATTTTAAAAAACGCCCGCCGGTGACAATGGGGCCGGTGGGGGATTTGGATTTGACGGCAGAAGGGGAGGGGCACCCGGCCACACGGCTCGTTTCCGACCCATCGGAGTTGGGACGAATTTGGAAAAACCTCCCGCCATTGGAGGGGGTTCTTACTTCCGGTTTGCCTTCCACGGCCGGCACCGTGTTGGCCACCGTTTCGGCCACCGAGGAAGGGGGAAAGTATCCGGCCCTGGGGGCTAAAAACTTCGGTCGGGGGAGAGTTTTGGCCGCCGCCGTGTTTCCGCTCTGGAAATGGTATTTTCTGCCGTTGGGAACCGCGTCCGAAGATACCACCTTCGCTTGGTTAATCAACCAAAGCGCAGGCTGGCTTTCCGGTTCGGAAGAAGAGGACCGCTTCAATTTGGCCACAGACAAGCTGGTGTACCAATCTGGAGAGGAGATAAGCTTTTCGGCCTCGGCCTTCGACGAAGGGAGAAAACCGTTTGAAGGGCTGGATGTGAAAGTCCGGTTGAAAGGGGAGGAGGAACTGCTTTTGTACGAAGAGGCCTCCGGGCGGTATGCCGGAAGGAAAAGGATGGCCGCGCCGGGGAGCTACGAGGCGACCGCGGAGTTTTTCCAGGGAGGAAGGAAGGTGGGAACGGCGAAGACCAAACTCATGGTCGAGGAACTTTCGCTGGAAGACCAGGCGGTCTCGTACAACCCAACGCTTCTGGAAAAGATGGCGGATGTTTCCGGCGGGGAGTTCTACCGGCCGGAGGAGGCCGGGCAATTTGCCCGGGATTTCAGCCTCCAGCGGGAGGAATTGTCGGAAAAGAAAGAATGGGAACTGGCCCACCAGCCGGTTTTTTTGGCCGGAATGATTCTTTTTTTGGGCGCGGAATGGTTCCTGCGGCGCCGCTGGCAGCTTTTGTAGTTTGAAATTTTTTCTTCCCTTTTTTCTGGCACTTACAGTTTCTGGGGCGGGTTTTTTCTTCCGGGCGCTCGATTTTTCCGGCTTTACGGCGGCGACCTTGGTCGGCGCGGCGATTTTCTGGGGAGCCGGTTTGCCCGGGGCGGCTGTGCTGGTTTTTTTCTTCGTGTTGGGCTCCGCACTTTCCCGGCTGCCGTCGGAAATTTTGGCCCCTGAACAAAAAGCCCGGCGGGATTGGCGGCAGGTTTTGGCCAACGGGCTTTGGCCGGCGCTTTTGGCTTTGGGCTACGGGTTTCGCCATGAAGAAACGTATTACTTGGCGTTCGTTTGCTCGATTGCAGCCGCCTGTGCCGATACCACCAGCGGTGAGATTGGTGTTCGTTGGGGAGGAAAGACCCTATCTATAATCAACTTTCGCACCGTTCCGCCAGGTGTGTCTGGGGGCGTTAGCACAAAGGGCACGCTGGCCGGTTTGGCCGGCTCGATACTTATTGCCTTCGTGGGCGTGGTGCCGAAAGGATGGGATTCTTCTCTTTCCTTTAAAACTATTCTCTTGGTTTCATCCATCGGGTTTTTGGGGATGCTTTTTGACTCGCTTCTGGGAGCTTTTGCGCAGGCAAAATACCGTTGCGCCGTCTGCCGCGGGGCCGTCGAAGTGCCCGCCAACTGCGGACGACCGGCGGAGCGGATTTCCGGCCTTGCCTTCCTGGACAACGACGGCGTCAATTTTTTGACCACCCTGTTTGCGGGAATTCTCGGCTTGCTCGTGCTATAGGATTTTCAATTTGCGTTGGAGGAAAAAGGATTTATTATAAGGCATGCGCGACACCATCTACTTCGTGTCCGATCTGCATCTCGGAGCCGGGACGCCCTCCGAGGAGGAAAATAAAAAGGATAATTTCATCCGCTTTCTGCAGCTCGTGCGGCAGAATGGGAAGACGCTCTATATCGTAGGAGATTTGTTTGACTTCTGGTTCGAATACAAAAACGCCATCCCCAAGGTGGAACTGGAAATTCTGGTCGCGCTGAAAAATCTGGCCGTGATGGGGTTGCCCGTGGTGTATTTGGCCGGCAACCACGACTTTTGGCACCGGGATTTTTTCCCCAAATACGTGGGCGTAAAATTTGAAAAGGGGGACGTGATTTTGAACCACGAAGGGCAAAAGATTTTTATCACTCACGGGGACGGCAAGGCCTGTTCGGATTGGGGATACCGCATAATCAAAATCCTCTTCCGGCATCCGTTGAATATCTGGCTTTTCCGGCTTTTGCCGGTGGATTGGGCCTTTCCTTTGGCGCGGCTGGTCTCCGGCTCCTCCCGCCGCTGGACGGACGAGCGGGGGAAAGGGCAGCTTCCGGAATACGAGGAGTTTGCACGAAGGAAATTTACCGAAGGGTTTGACGCCGTGATTTTGGCCCATTCCCACTGGCCAGAGTTGAAAGTCCTGGAAGGGAAGACCATCTTGAACATCGGGGATTTTATGCACCATTTCACCTACGGGGCTTTAAAGGGAAAGGAATTCCAGCTCGTGAAACTGGAATAGCGGAGAAAATGGGCGGTTTTTTGAAGGGGAAGTTTCCGTTTCTTTTAATTTTCTTCTTCGTTTTTTCAAGCGAGGCGGTTTTTGCCCAAAAAGCGGAGACCTTGAGCGTGACCGTGGATACCCTCACAGTGAAAGCGCATCCCTTTCTGGCCGGAAAGGTGGACAGCACCGATTTGAGCTTGACGGCCAAGGCCGTTTTGGAAGGGGACCGCGCCAAACACGACTGGCTTCCGCACTTTTCCCCTCTCCTATTACGGGCCGAAGAGCGCTACCGTTTCTTTCCAGGCATCCGCTTCTTCCGTTTTTTTGCTTCGGAATCCAAGGTGGTGCCGGGGCATGCCGTGGCCATCGACCGGGAGAGGGGTAAGGCCTATCTCATCTATCAAAGTGGTGCGGCGGATGACTTGGGGAATTTGATTTTGGATCAAGGGATCAAGCTGGATTCCGAGGCGGTTGCCCTCGAATATTTCATGGAAATCCTGCAAATCCGAGGGTATCAGCCGGCGTTGGCTCTGGACACAATTGCGGAAATCCGGCAGTTTCTGCGCTACCGCGAGAAATCCGCAGATTTGACGCTTTCAGAATTGCCCCCTCTCCAGCGAATTTACCGGAGCTTGTGGAAGGACAGGGCCTTTCTTCCATTCAAAAAAGGTAATTTATCGGCGGAGCGGGATTCCCTTTGCCGAAAGACGGAGACGGCCTGGGCGGAAGAGATTGCCGCTCCCTTTGCCTACTTCCAAAAAGGGCAGTTTTTCGTCCGGCTCTATCTGGCGCGTACACGGAAGATTTTCGACGTTCTCAAAATTTCCGCCTTCGTCTCCCCGGAAGGACAGGTGAACTACACGGTGAAGACGTTAGAGTGTATTTCGCGCTAGCTTTCCTTTCAAAAATGGGGCGTGTGCTTTCTATTTTGCAATCAAAACGATTTTGCCGTTTTGGCGGCCGGATTCCATAAGCTCGTAGGCCGCTTTGGGATTATCGAAAGGAAAAGTGTGGGAAACGAAGGGGGCAATTTTCTTTTCGGCCACCCAGTTGACCATCTTTTTGAACAGTTGCAAGCTTCCCATCGTTGAGCCGAGCAGTTGCAGTTGGCGGAAGAAGAGATGGCGCAAATCCAGTGGGGCTTTGAAACCCGATGTCGAGCCACAGGTGATAAATTTGCCGCCCTTTCTTAGCAGCCGGATGTTCATTTCAAAGTAGGCCTCGCCGACGTGGTCGAAAATCAGCCCGAAACGTTCGCGCCCGACCCAGTTTTTCAAGTCCGATTCGAGATTGGGGCCGGAGATAAAACCCTTAACGCTTCTTTTTTCCCAAATTTCCAGTTTTTCCGGTTGACGTGAAGTAGCGGCTATTTTTTTGAAGCCAAACGAGAGTAAAAGCTCCAGTATCGCCTGCGAAACGCCGCTGCCGGAAGCGTGTACGAGCACTGGCTCAACTTTCCCTGGGTCATCTCTTTCGGGTGAAAATCCCTTCTCCGCCACCATCTGATAGGCAGTCAGGAAGGCGAGGGGGAGGGCGCCCGCCTGCTCGTCGGAAAGATGTTCGGGAGCTTTGAATAAATATTTTTCCGGCTCGACTAATTCCTCGCGGAAGACGCCGTGGCAATTTTCGCCCCGAATCAGATAATCATCGCGCAGGTTCTCTGGAAGGTGGGTTCTTGTATCCATTCCCGCGTTGCCGCCCGGATAAACCAAAACCCGGTCGCCGACTTTGAACTTTTTCGAACGGCTCTCGATTACTTTTCCGCAAAAATCGGAGCCGGCGATATGCGGGAATTGATATTTAATGTGAGGGAGGCCTTTAATTACCCAAACGTCTAAGTGGTTCAAGCTGCCGGAGATGAATTTCAGCCGGACTTCGCCATCCTGCAATTTCTCGGGCGCCGGAATTTTCAACACTTCAATATTCGAAACGGAACCCGGTTGATTAAAGCCAATGGCTTTCATCGAGCGTCCGAAATTAGAACGAGCCGTCAAAAGTGTCAACGACAGGAAACAGGGGCGGCCTTCGGCCGCCCCGTGCTCAAAAAATCAGTTAGTTGTTTCCTATTATCCACCAACTTGTCCCATTACTGACAATCACCACGTATTTGTTTAAAGAGGAAAGCACATAGGTAAAAGCGCCGTCAATATTTTCCGCACCGTTGGCGTCAATGGTGACCGCATTGGCCGTGGCGTCGCTTTTTTTAATCACATATTGCCGGCCGTTTATTCCGACTGCGGTCGGCAGTGTGATTGTTCGGGGTCCACCGATAGCATCCACCAAAACCACACTGTGGGCATCCGTGAGGGTCGTATTTGCCGAAACGGCATTGACGACGGTCGCCAACGCTCCATTTACCTGTAGCCGGCCGCTCGGCGCACTTGTCCCGATACCGACGTTGCCAGCGTCCGTTATTCGCATCCGTTCGGTAAAGGTAGTGTTGGTGCGGAAAATAAGGTCGCTGGTGGCAGCAGCCTGGGCATCCAGATACACATTGTCATCACTGTGGAGTGTCAAGACGGGCGTATTGGCTCCGGTTGTGCTTTCCCACATCAAATCGCCGCCATTGCTCAAGAGGATTCTGGATTGTGTTGCTGTTCCGCCGATATGCAAGCCCTCCTCCGGGCTGGCTGTCCCAATACCGACCCTCCCGATACCTTGAATAGTTACCAATTCGGTTCCGGCTGCAGAGCTAAGGAAAGCGAAACGGTCGCTGGCATTTCCCATATGCAGACGAAACACCCCGGGTTGAATCCCGAGGCCATGCTGATTGCCGGGCTCATCATAAAGAGCTAAGATGGTATTGGCTGTACTGATACCTAACGAGAGCCGGGCTCCAGGGCTTGAGGTTCCAATGCCGACGCCTCCAGAAGCTCGGATTAGAAATTGGTTAGGTGCAGTCGAAGCGAAATCGGTGCCAAAAATGGCATCTCCCGTGTCGGCCCAAACGAAGGTGCCAGCGTGGTTGGCTTTGGCCTTTCGCCCGGCGGCAAAGGAATAAGCTCCATCCGCAAAGTTACCACCTCCACCGGGAACCGTGCTACGTGGGCCCCTGGCACGATTACCAATGCCGCCGCCAACGGTGGCAAAAGCAGCGTCATCAATGGTTCCGATAAAATCCCCCGCGCTGTTGTTTGCCCCCCCTCCAATGGTTCCAAAGTTATCTGTCACGCGGTTGTTATTATTTAGAAAACCACCGCCATTGATTGTTGCTCCTGCTACACCTGCAGATGCACTATTGAAATTATGACCGGCAATCAAATTGGGGCTGGTATCGGAAGTGGTCGGCTCAATGCGCAAAGCGCGAAGACCGTTCACTTTCACTTCCAGCGGCTGATTGTCGATTGTTCCCAGAAAATTACGGCTCGTTTCAGTTCCTCCGTTGCCGGTTGTGCTCCAATTTCCCGTAGCAAAAGGAACGGAAACCAGCTTTTGCCTTGGGCCCATCTCCGGGTCGGCGCCGACCTTGACTCCCAAATACCGGGAGCTGTCGTTAAAAGCCGAATCGGGAACGGGATTGAGTGCGCCGAGCAGAACCGTGAAAAGACCGGTGGACGTAGTTACAGAAGTGGTTTCCGCCCACTGAACACTTCCTCCGACAGCAGCATCGTAAATCGTAAAAATGACGGAATAGCTGCCGTTGGTCACCGGATTGCCGGAACCGTCCTTTAAGATCCCCTGAAAGTTGATGAGTTTGGGAACGGCTCCCTCGGCTATGCTCGGGATAAAGGCAAAAGAAATTGAGACAAGCAGTAGAACAAACGCCAGTCCCAGTAACGTCGATGAGCGTTTCATTGCTCCTCCTTTTTGAGTTAGTTTTCCACGCGTGCTTGCGATGGCTGGTTTTTCAGCTCACGAATTTCCTTTTTCAATTCTTCAATCTGTTTTTGCTGTTCTTTGATGGCCTCGATGAGCAACGCGTCGATGCCGATCGGTTCCAGCCGTTTGTAGCCGTCCGGGTCGGTTTTGACCCATTCCGGAATCACTTGTTCCACGTCCTGGGCGATCAACCCCCGCACCCGGCCGAACTCTTTGTCCATCCCTTCATCCTTCCAGCGGAAAGTCACACCTTTCAGTTGCAGAACGGACTCCAGCGCCACGGAAACCGGTTCGATTTCCTTTTTCAGCCGCCGGTCGGAAAGATTGGACCAGACGCCGGTGTTGTTGCCGGCCGTGCCATTGACGTGCAAAAGGGCGGCCGGTGCGGAGATACCGATGCCGACGCGGCCGGTCGAATCGATGCGCAGCCGTTCGGCGTTGTTGGTTCCGAAAATGGACGGGCCGTTCTCGTAATTCCACAGGTAGGTCCGGTTGGGTGCGGTGCAAATCAGGGCCGCGCCGTCGAAGATGGTTGTACCGGTGGTGGTTTGCGTGAGCATCAAGCGGGAACCGTTGATGGTGCCGCTGGCGTCGTGCACGTGGAGCTGGGCGGTGGGTGAAGACGTACCTATACCCACATTGCCTTGCACCAGAAGACCGTTGGCAGGAGCGGAGTTCGTCCCTGAAAACGATGTGCCGATGGCCGCCCCGCCTTCTACGTCCAGTTTATTCACCGGGGCGTTTGTTCCGATGCCGATGTTCCCGGCGGGAGAGATTCGCATCCGGTCGGATTCGAGGCCTCCTGCAAGTGCGGTGCGGAAACTGATGCTGGCTCCCGCAGCGGCCCCCGGCGAGGAACTGGCGATAATGGCCAAATCGTTAAGCCAACCGTCAATCCGGAACGAGTTTTTAGGGTCCCCTATAGTGTTTCCAATGTAGAGATTCTCGTTAGGGAAGGAAAGTGCGGGAGTCGGAATGTTGCCGATAAACACATCGCCGCTGTCCACGTGCAACTTCACTTGCGGAATTGTGGTCCCAATGCCCACATTGCCGTTCATCCGAAGGAGATTTTGCGCGGCAGAAGTCCACTGCTCGGTTCTAAATGAATATCCAACCGAAGCCATTTTTTGCCGCGGAGTCATTTCCGGGTCGGCGCCGACCTTTATTCCCAAATAACGCGAACTGTCGTTAAAGGCCGAATCGGGCACCGGATTGTCTGCGCCCAGAAGCACGGTAAACAAACCATCCGAGGTGGAAACGGATGTGGTTTCCGCCCAAAGGGTCGCTCCAGCGGCCGGGTCATCGTAAATCGTAAAAATGACGGAATAGCTCCCGTCCCCCACCGGGTTGCCGGAGCCGTCTTTCAAAATCCCCTGAAAATTGATGAGCTGGGGGACGGTGGCAAAGGCGATGGAACCAAACAAAAACACCACGACCATCCCGAGAAACGTCCACATGCGTTTCATTGCTCCTCCTTTTTTGACTCCCCAATTGGGGGGTTATTTTTTGGTTTTCGGGCTATCCCACCGCTAAAAAATTTAATCGGACGCGGGGAGTTTTGTCAAGAATTTTAGAAAAAGGATTTTTTGGGCTTGACAGCCGAAAAGCGGCTTTGTAAGTTCGCCTTTTCGGTGGAGTGAAAATTAGGCAGCAGGGTACAGAATTTTTTTTAAGTCCGCTTGTTATAAATTTCACAAGCGTTGGGCGCTTAAGTTAGCGAGGCGGAGAGGAGCATTCGGTAAAAAATGGGTCGGAAGTGGCAAGTGGCCCTCATCGTTTTGGCGATTCTGGGGTACGGCGGGTGGGTGATTGCCGAGCTGAACACCAACGTCGGCTACGCGCCGGAGCAGCCACTGCCGTTTTCGCACAAAATTCATGCCGGCGACAACAAAATTCCCTGTCTGTACTGCCACGCACCGGCCGAAAAAAGCCGGCACGCCACCGTGCCGCCGATGAACGTCTGCATGGGTTGTCACAAGTCGGTGGCGGTCACGAAAGAAAACGTGGTCAAACTGGCGGCGGCCTACAAGGCGGATTCCGCCATCGTCTGGGTGCGAGTGCATGCCCTGCCGGATTTCACCTACTTTTCCCATCGCTGGCATTTGGCCAAGGGAATCGCCTGCCAGACCTGCCACGGGCCGGTGGAAACAATGGATAAAATTGTTCAGGTTCAAAAGCTGAATATGGGCTGGTGCGTCGACTGTCACCGGCAAAACAAGGCCTCCACGGAATGTATCACCTGTCACAATTAAGATGAGCGAAAACGGCCACAAAAAATTGCGGTACTGGGTGAGCTTGGAGGATTTCTCCAGCGATCCGGCAGTCGAAAAGGCCCGGCAGGAGGAGTTTTTCACCAAACCGGAAACCGTGATGGATGAGCTGGATAAAAACGGTTCGGCTTTTTCCCGCCGGGACATGCTCAAGCTGGCCGGGGTCGCCGCGGTGTTCGCCGCCGCCGGCTGCGCTCGTAAACCGGTTGAAAAATTAATCCCCTACGTCAACCAGCCGGAGGAAATCATCCCCGGCATACCGGTCTGGTACGCCTCCACCTGCGGGGAATGCCCCGCGGGCTGCGGCGTTCTGGTTAAAACGCGCGAGGGGCGTCCCATTAAAATGGAAGGGAACCCGGATCATCCATTAAATGCCGGTAAACTGTGTGCGGCCGGCCAGGCCTCGGTGTTGAACCTTTACGATCCGGACCGGCTGCGGCAACCGGTCAAGCTTTCCCGCCCGGGCGGAATGAAGCAGGAGGTTACCTGGACGCAGGCGGATTCCGACATCGCCCAGTCGCTCAAGACCGCCGCAGGAAAAATTCGGTTGCTCACCGGAACCATTCATGGGCCGGCTCGGAAACGCTTGATTGCTGATTTTCTGGCCGCCTTCTCAGGTGCCCGCCACATTACGTACGACGCGATTTCAGAAGAAGAGATTCAAGTGTCGCAGGGAATTTGTTACGGTGAGGCGGTTCTGCCGCGCTATCGGTTCGATAAGGCAGACGTTTTGGTGTTTTTGGGAGGCGACCCGCTGGCGGGGAGCCAGTCGCCCGTCGAATTTGCCCGCGGTTTTGCCGCCGGACGGAAAGTCAAAGACAGCTCAATGTCCAAAGTCATTTCATTTGAGCCAGTACTCTCGCTCACCGGATCTTCGGCGGACGTGCATTACCAAGTCAAGTCGGAGGATTTGGTCAAAGCAGCTTTAGGTATCGCTAATGAATTGGTAGTGATTCAAGGAAAGTCAGCTTTCGCCGGAAACAGCACGGTGATTTCCGCCTTGCGGCCATATTCCGCCGCGACAGTGGAAAAGGAAGTTGGGCTGCCGGAAGGGAGCATCAAAGCCACCGCTTCCGAACTCTGGAAAGCCCGCGGCAAAAGTTTGGTTTATGCCGGCGGAATGGCGGCCAAAGACCGGTCGGCAATTTCGTTGCAGGTTGTCGTCAATTTTCTCAATTCGGCTCTGGAAAACGAAGGAGCAACCGTTGACGGCACCGTTTCCCCCAGCAACCAGTCGCACAGTTCGTTCGCCGAAGTGTTGGACTTGATTGTCGATATGAAAGCGGGAAAAGTCGAGGTTTTAATCCTTGCCGGCGCCAACCCGGTTTATTCGCTGCCCACTTCGGCCGGGTTTGCCGAGGCGTTGCGGTCGGTCAAGAAACTGGTTTATCTCGGCGACCGGGTGGACGAAACCGGCGAACTTTGCGACTACGTTCTGCCGGTTACCCACCCTTTGGAGTCCTGGGGAGACACCGAGCCGCAAAAAGGGGTGTTCGGTTTGTTGCAGCCGGCCATTGGCAAAATTTTCGATTCCCGCAGTTTTGAGGATTCGCTGCTTTCGTTTGCCCGCGGTGCGAAAGCGGGGGGATTGGGCACATCAAGTGGGACGTTTGCCGATTATTTAAAGTCTGTCTGGCAAAAAGAGATTTACGCCCGCTACAATTTGGCGGGACGTTTTGAAGATTTTTGGGAAAATGGTTTGCGGCGAGGGGTTTTTTCGGTTCGCAACGAGGACGCTACAACGGCTCCCCGCCGCTTCAAAATTGAATCGCTGGCGCAAATTGACCGCCCTGCCAAAGTGGATGCGCGCCATCGGCTGGTTCTCTGGGCCAGCGGCCTGCAATACGACGGCCGCCATCAGAACAACGCCTGGCTTTTGGAGACGCCGGATCCGGTTTCCAAAATCACTTGGGATAATTTTGTTTCCGTCGCCCCCAAAACGGCCGACGAGCTCGGCCTCAAGGAATCGGACGTGGTCAAACTTTCCGTTTCCGGCGTGGAGTCGGAAATTCCGGTGCACATCCAGCCCGGCTTGCACCCCGCGGTTTTGGCGGTGGCGGTTGGCTGGGGCCGGAAAAGAGTGGGGCGGTATGGCAACGACGTCGGCGCGAATGCTTTCGGTTGGGGAAAAATTGAAAAAAACCGGTTTTTGACGGCTGCCCTGCCGGCGGAAATTTCAAAGACCGGAAAGAGCCATCCGCTGGCCTGTGTGCAGCTTCACCATTTAATCGAGCACCGGCCAATCGTTCAGGAAGCATCGTTGGCGGAATACCGCAAGGACCCCAAGGCCGGCCATTTTGAGCATCCCCTTTTCGAGCGGCAGCCGTCGATGTGGAAGCCGCACGAGTACAAGGCGGAAAAGTGGGGGATGGCAATCGATTTGAACGCCTGTATCGGCTGCAACGCCTGCGTGGTCGCCTGCCAGTCGGAAAACAACATTCCCACGGTCGGTCGTGAGCAGGTTTTGCGCGGGCGGGAGATGCACTGGATGCGCATCGACCGGTATTACTCCGGCGAGCCGGAAAACCCGGAGGTTGTGCACCAGCCGATGCTCTGCCAGCACTGCGACAACGCCCCCTGCGAGACAGTCTGCCCGACTTTGGCCACCACCCATTCGGCCGACGGGCTGAACCAGCAGATTTACAACCGCTGCGTGGGAACGAGATATTGTTCGAATAACTGTCCTTATAAGGTTCGCCGCTTTAACTTTTTCCAATACACCCACTTTTATGACGAACCGGGGCAGTCCCCCTTAGAGCTCGTTTTGAACCCGGACGTGACCGTGCGTACCCGCGGGATTATGGAAAAATGCACCTTCTGCGTGCAGCGCATCCGCGAGGGGCGGGAGCGAGCCAAGGAATTGGGGAAAAAATTGACAGACGGGGATATCGTGACCGCCTGCCAGCAAACCTGTCCGGGAGAAGCAATCGTTTTCGGCGATTTGAACGATCCGGAAAGTCGCGCGCACAAACTTTCCGTGCGGGAGGAGCGCGGCTATAAAGTGATTGACATGCTGAACACGCAACCCGCCATCACCTATCTGACCAAAATTCGCAACCGGGAAGGGGTTGAAGAAGCATGAGTGCCGACACTACCACCCGAGCCCCTTTGATTCCGGCGCGCATCACAATGACGGACGTCACCGCCGACGTGCTCCGCCCGATCGAGCGACCGGGAAGGCTCTGGTATCTCGGGCTTTTCGTTTCCCTTGCGGCCCTAGCCTTCGGTGTCTGGGCAGTTACCGTGCAGCAGATGAAGGGGGTGGGGGTCTGGGGGCTGCGCAACCCGGTGATGTGGGCCTTTGACATTACTAACTTCGTTTTCTGGATCGGCATCGGGCACGCCGGGACTTTAATTTCTGCCATCTTGTTTCTGCTCCGCCAGCGCTGGCGCACCTCCATCAACCGCTCCGCGGAGGCGATGACCATTTTCGCCGTGATGACCGCCGGGCTTTTCCCGCTCATTCACTTGGGGCGAACCTGGTACGCCTACTGGCTTTTCCCGTATCCTAACGAGCGGCTTTTGTGGGTAAATTTCCGCTCCCCCCTGCTCTGGGACGTTTTCGCCGTCTCCACTTACTTCACCATCTCGCTTGTTTTCTGGTATCAAGGACTCGTGCCGGATTTGGCCACCGTGCGGGATCGGGCAAAATCAAAAATCAAAAAACTTTTGTACGGAATCTTCTCGTTAGGCTGGACCGGCTCGGCGCGGGACTGGAACCATTACGAAAAGGCGTATCTGCTTTTGGCGGCGCTTTCCACGCCGCTTGTGCTCTCCGTGCACTCCATCGTGTCGTTCGATTTCGCGGTTTCGATCCTGCCGGGCTGGCACACGACGATTTTCCCTCCCTACTTCGTGGCGGGGGCGATTTTTTCCGGTTTTGCCATGGTGATGACTCTGCTCGTCGTTTTGCGCCGGGTGTTCAAGCTGGAAGAATACATCGGGATGCACCATCTCGAAATGATGAACAAAATCATTCTGGTCACCTCCTGGATGGTAGGGTATGCCTATATGGTGGAGGCGTTCACCGCCTGGTATTCGGAAAACCCGTTCGAGCGTTTCACCTTCTGGAACCGGGCCTTCGGACCGATGGCTTGGTGCTATTGGATTATGGTTCTCTGCAATTTTGTCATCCCGCAGATTTTCTGGTTCGGCTGGGCCCGCCGGCACATCGCAACCATGTTCGTCGTTTCCATTTTCGTCAACATCGGAATGTGGTTTGAGCGGTTTACCATTATCGTGACCTCCCTCTATCGGGATTTTCTGCCGGCGAGCTGGGAAAACTACATGCCGACCATTTACGAAATCGGAATGACCGTCGGTTCCTTCGGTTTCTTTATGACCTTCTTTTTCCTGTTCGCCCGTTTTTTGCCGTCGCTTTCACTGGCGGAAGTGAAGGGGGTGTTGGTCAACCCTTCGGGCAAGGCCAGCCAAAAACCAGCGGAGGTTGTGCATGTCTAAGCCGGTTGCCGGTGCCGTGGTGGGTCTATTCGACGATCCTCACGAACTTTTGAAAGCCGGAGAGGCGGCCCTCAAGCGGGGATATAAAAACCTGGATGCCTATATGCCCTATCCTGTGCACGGCATAAACGAGGCGATCGGTATCAAGCGCTCCTGGATTCCCTGGGCGACTTTAGTTGCCGGCATCACCGGCGGCAGCTTGGCCTTTTTGTTTATGTCCTGGACCTCCGCCGTCGACTGGCCCCTGAACGTCGGCGGCAAGCCGTTCATTTCCTGGCCGGCCTTCGTTCCCATCACCTTTGAATGCACGGTGCTTTTTGCTGGGCTTACCACCATGTTCGCCCTCTGGGGGGCCTGTCGGCTGCCGCGGCACCGGCCGAAGATTCTGGATTTGCGGCTTACCGACGACCGGTTTGCCCTTGTCGTTCCCATCTCTGGAACGGGAAGCGAAGAAGAGCGGTTTTTGAAGGAAACGGGGGCGCTTGAGGTACAGCGTGTTTAAGCGGATCCTTGCAGCCGTTTTGCTTTTGACGGTTTTCGGTTGCGGCCGACAGAAATCGAAACCGATGCTGGAGTACATGCCGAACATGGCCCACTCGCCGGCGGTAAAGGCCCAGGAACGGAAAATGTTTCTGCCCGTTGCCGGCACAGTGTCACGCGGCTGGGAGGCGTACCCCTATGAAATCGGCGATACGCTGAAAGCAGCCGCCGAACTCACCAATCCTTTGCCCATGACGCAGGACGTTCTGGAAGCCGGACGAAAATCGTTCAACACCTTCTGCATCGTCTGCCACGGGGCCAAGGGGGACGGGAAGGGGTATATCGTCCCCAAGTTTCCGCAGCCCCCCTCCCTTTTGACCGAGCGGGTGGGAAACTGGCCGGACGGGAGGATTTTCCACGTGATTTCCCGCGGCCAGCAAACCATGCCGAATTACGTTTTTCAACTGGAGCCGGCCCAGCGCTGGGCGGTGGTGAACTACGTGCGGGTTTTGCAACGGGCCGCGCACCCCACGGCCGCCGATTTGGATTTGATGAAGAAACTGGGTGTTGATTTTTCCGAGGATGAGCCGGACACCTCGGCCCCCAGAGAGTGGCCGGAGAGATAAGATTATGAACGAGAACCCGTCTTCCGCGATTAGAAATCCGGGTCCCGTAAAAGTGCCCGCCCGGGCCAAGCAAGCGCTTATCGCCTTGGGAGCGGCCGGTTTGATTGTTTTTGTGGTCGGATTAAAATTGGATCCGACCCGGGCCTGGTCGGCCTGGCTTCTGGGGTACGTTTTCTTTTTGTTCTGGGGTTTGTGCGGGCTTTTCTTCACGGCGGTGCACCACGCCGCCGGGGCCTCCTGGTCGGTCGTCGTGCGCCGGATTGCGGAGGGGATGGCTTCCTATCTGCCGGTGGCGTTGGTGCCTTTGGTGATTATGCTTCTGGGGGTGCAGGATATCTATGCCTGGGCGCACCCGGAGCAGGCCCGCGTGCGTGCGCCTTTGGGGGCCGACAAGCTGGCTTATTTGAATCTCGCCTTCTTTTCAATCCGTAATTTCATTTTCCTCGGAGTTTGGGCCCTGTTTGGCTGGCTTTTAATCAAAAACTCCCTCTCGCAGGATGAAAGCGGGGATGCCGGGCTTTCTCAAAAAAGTTCCCGGCTGGCTTCCGTTTTTCTGCCCATTTTCGGCCTCACCTTTACCTTGGCGGTCTTCGATTTGACGATGTCTTTGGAGCCGAACTGGTATTCCACGATTTTCGGTGTGTACTGTTTTGCCGGACTCTTCCAAAGCGGGATGGCCTTTCTGGCGATCGTTGCCATCTGGCTTAGACGGCGGGGGGAGCTGGCCGGGATTTTCAACGCCAACCACCTGCAGGATATCGGCAACTGGATGTTTGCCTTTTCGGTTTTTTCCGCCTACATCGGTTTTTCCCAGTATATGCTCATCTGGTATGCCAATCTGCCGGATGAAACCTTTTATCTGATTTTGCGCAAATCCTGGCCTTGGGGATATCTCTTTTTGGCGGTTGTGTTTTTGAAGTTCTTTATCCCGTTTTTTATGCTGATGGGACGGGACGGGAAGCGGAACGAAAAAGTAGTCCTGACCGCCGCCTCCCTTATCATTTTGGGACAATTCCTCGATTTGTACCTGATGATCGGGCCGGTGGTAAGCCCCCCCAAACCGCTTATCGGCTGGATTGAACTGGGGACTTTTGTTGCCTTCGGTTCTCTTTTTGGGATTTGTTTGCTGCGCTTCTTTGGAAAACATTCGATTCTGGCCCACCGGGATCCGAAACTTGCGGCCAGCGTGAACTGGAAACAGTGATGGAAACGAAAATAGAAGAGAAAATAGAAAAATCGAATCCGTACCTCTACCTGCCCCTCTTTGTTCTTTCGGCGGCCTTGGTTTTCTGGGCTTTCGTCAGTTTTTTCAAAATCGGCCGGGAGGAGGGAAAGAAAACAGCGGCGACACCCGGTGCCCAGCCGCCCGCTCAGGCGCAAACGGTCGATTTGTCGCTTTTGTACAACTCCACACCCGAGCTGGTGGCACAGGGGAAGATGCTCTACGCCGTCAACTGCGCCTCCTGTCATGGGCAGACCGGTAAAGGAGATGGAGACAGGGCGCCGGAGCTAAACCCGCGGCCGCGCAATTTCACCACGGAAAAATTCAAATTCGGCACGGCTCCCTCCCAGCTTTGGAACACGGTCAAAGTCGGCTCGCCGGGGACGGCGATGGCCTCGTTCGAACTTTTACCGGCTAATGATCGGGTCGCCATCATCCATTACATCCGCACCTTGATTCCGAATCCGGCCAGCGACCCGGCGGATGTCGTGGCGCAGCTTTCCGGCGGCGGAGCAGCTGCCGGGGGAACAACCGTTGCCGCGGCCGATACGGTCAAGGCGGGACCGAGAATTCCAATCGTTCTGGCCCTGCGGGCATCGGCCCGGCCCGAGACGCCGATGGGAAAAAAACTTGCGCGCCTGCCTTCCGGCGAGGGGCGAAAAATTTACGAGCGGAAGTGCGCTTCCTGCCATGGGGTTTTCGGCGAGGGAGGGGAGCCGGTGCAGAAGTTAACTATTTTTCCGTATCGTTACGCCAAAGCCCCCACGCTGCAGAATCCCCGGGCGGCTTGGTTGGGAAACAAAAAGGAGTTTGAAAAATTCGTGGTCGGGGGGCTGGCCGGAAAGATGATGCCCGGGGAGCTCTTGACAGCGGGGGAGTTGGATGCTTTATATCGCTTCGTAACCGAGTTGGCCAGGGAGAGGTAGCGTGAAAAAATTCCGAGTTTTATTTATGAGTGGCTTTATGCTTTTAGGCTTTGCGGCCTTTGGCTGGGCCGACGAACCGATTACCAACTGGCTCACCAACCCGGAAGGGCCTTTGGCCCGCACCATCCGCTCCAATTTCTATTTCTCCATGGCCGCCTTTCTGCCTTTTTTGCTCCTTTCGGAAGTGCTTCTGGTATACGCCATTTTCCGCTTCAAGGCCAAGCCGGGGGGGCAGGCGGCAACTTTTCATGAGAATTTGCGGCTGGAGATTTTGTGGACGGTGATCCCGGCTTTGACTCTGGCCATCACCGCCATTCCGACTTACAAAACGATGCGGGCGATGGAGGTGCCGCCCAAAAGTGATCTGGTGGTGGCGGTCATTGGACACCAGTTTTTCTGGGAGTACCGCTATCCGAAATACGGCGTGCAATTTGCCGAAGAAGCGATGGTGGTTCCCGCCGGCAAGGTCATCACGCTCAATCTTTCCAGCGTGGACGTGGTGCATTCCTGGTGGGTGCCGGCGTTCGGCGTAAAACAGGACGCCAATCCCGGACGCATCACCCACGCCTGGTTCCAGGCCGACAATCCGGGGCGCTACAAGGGGCAGTGTGCCGAGCTTTGCGGCAAGCTGCACGCCAAAATGTACATAGACGTCCGCGTGGTGACGCCGGAGGAGTTTGAACAGTGGATTTTAGAGAAGAAAGGGATTGCGCCGCCGGACGGTACGATGGAGAACCAGTAAGATGAGCGACCGACCCAAAGGAATTGTCCACTGGCTGACGACCACGGATCACAAAGACATCGGCATTCTGTATCTGGTCACCTCCCTTTTCATGGCCGTCTTCGGCGGCTCTTTCGCCGGGCTTCTGCGGGCCCAGCTTTCAGCCGCCAATCTGAAAGTTCTCAACCCCGATTTGTACAACCAGTTTTTGTCGATGCACGGAACGGTGATGATTTTCTTCGTCATCATCCCGGCCTTGGCGGGATTCGGCAACTACTTCGTGCCGCTTTTAGTCGGAGCGCGGGATATGGCCTTCCCTAAATTAAACGCGCTCTCTTATTGGCTGGTCATACCGGCGGCTGGTTTGATGTTCGGCAGCTTTTTCGTCCAAGGGGGAGCGGCGCAAGCGGGCTGGACCGGCTACGTGCCTTTGGCTTCGCGCCAGTTTTCAGGAACGGCGGGCGTCGACATGTGGATTTTGGGGCTGCATTTGGTCGGGCTTTCGAGCATTTTGGGGGCCATCAATTTTCTGGTCACGATTATCAATATGCGGGCGCCGGGGATGGGGTATTTCAAAATGCCGCTTTTCGTCTGGACCTGGTTCGTCAACGCCACCTTGATTCTCTTTGCCACGCCGGTTTTGGCCGGAGCTTTGACCATGGCTTTGACCGACCGGGCCTTCGGCACCGGCTTTTTCCGCCCCTCGGAAGGAGGGGACCCGCTATTGTGGCAGCATCTGTTCTGGTTTTACTCCCACCCGGCCGTGTACATCATGGTTTTGCCGGGCATGGGAATCGTCTCCCACATTTTACCGGCCTTTTCGAGCAAGAAGATTTTCGGCTACAAGGGGATTGTCTACGCCACGGCGGCGATCGGCGTCATCGGCTTTATGGTCTGGGCCCACCACATGTTCACCTCCGGCATCGACCCGCGCCTGCGGGCCTTTTTCGCCTTTATGACCATGGTGATCGCCGTGCCGACAGGGGTCAAAATCTTTTCGTGGCTGGCCACCATCTGGGGTGGGCAGATTCGCTTCAGTGTGGCGATGAAATTCGCCCTCGGATTCATCGCCCTTTTTGTGATGGGGGGGATTTCCGGTCTGACTTTGGCCGTGGTTCCCTTCGACGTGCAGGTGCACGACAGCTACTATGTGGTGGCCCACCTGCATTATGTTCTGTTCGGCGGGTCGGTGATGGCGCTTTTGGCCGGGGTTTTCTTCTGGTTTCCAAAAATGTCCGGGCGGATTTTGGATGAAAAATTGGGAAACGTGATTTTCTGGCTTATCTTTTTGGGAATGAACATCACCTTTTTGCCGATGCACTGGCTGGGAATTGTCGGGATGGCCCGGCGCATCTATACCTACCGGCCGGAATTTGAGTTCTGGAACCAGGTGGCTTCTTTCGGCTACATTCTTCTTTTCGCGGGTGGAATGCTTCTTTTATACAATATGTTCAAAACCCTGCGCAAAGGAGAGCGGGCCGCCGACGATCCCTGGGGGGCGTATCCCTTGCAGCGGACTTTGGACTGGTCGGTCTCCAGCCCGCCGCCGGTGGAGAACTTCGCCAAAATTCCCGAAATTGTATAAATAGAGATGCCAATTTTCGAAAAAAGCACAGCCGTTAAAACGTCCGAAACGGCCCCCAAAGGGGAGGTGCGCATTGCCGGCTGGCTCTTGTTTCTTTCGCTTCTGGTCTTTGTTTTAATCCTATGGGGTGGGGTGGTGCGGCTTTCCGGCTCGGGGCTTTCCATTCCGGACTGGCCCTTGATCAACGGAAGTTTGCTGCCGCCGATGTCGGACGGGGAATGGCAGGCGGTTTTTGAAAGTTACCAAAAGGTCACGCCGCCTTCCTTTGTTGAGACGCCCATGGCGGAATTCAAAAAAATGTTCTGGATTGAATACGGCCACCGATTCTTAGCGGCTTTAGTCGGCATCGTTTTTCTGGCCGTTTTCGTGCGGGGATTCCGCAACATTTACCTGCGCCGGCAGGTGGGGGCCCATCTTATTTTTGCCGCCATCCTTTTAGTCGGGCAGGCCCTCCTGGGAGGAGTGGTGGTCAAGGAGGAGCTGAAAGGGGAGCTGGTGGCGGCCCATTTGGGGACGGCCTTCTGGTTTTTCGGGGTGCTCTTATGGATGGCTTTGAAGCTTTCCCGAATAGAGGGGGCCATTCTGGAGCGCAGCGGCAGGAAGGGACTCGTTTTATTGGCTTGGGCGGCCACCGTTTTTGTCTTCATTCAGATTGTTTCCGGGGGATTGGTGGCGGGAAGTCGTGCGGGGATGGTGTTCAACACCTTTCCGAAAATTGGGGATTTTTGGATTCCTCCCGCTCATGTTCTCTGGTCCTCCGTGTACCAGCCGGCCATAAACAACGTTTTTCAAAACCAGATTTTGATTCAATTTTTCCACCGCTGGTGGGCTTTTGCCGCCGCTGGCTTGGTCATCTGGGTGCATGTGATGGCGCTCAAGGTTTCCACCACGCCGCGGGCCCGGCTGGCGGCGCGGGGGACCGCGGTTTTCATCGTTCTGCAAATCATTCTGGGAATTGGCAATTTGATGATGAAAGCCCCCTTTGGCATGAGTTTGGCGCACCTGGCGACCGGTTTGAGTTTGTTTGCCTTGATGGTGATTTTAACCTATGAGATTCGTTTCCGCCATGAATCCCAGCCCGCACGGTATGAAGCCGCGGCTGCGTGATTTTATCAACTTAACCAAGCCGACTATACTGCTTCTGGTGGTATTGACCGGAGCGGCGGCTTTGGTTTTGGAGCGCTCGCTTCTTTCCGACCCGCTTTCCTTCGGGCTGGTCCTCCTCGGTCTGGCTATGACGGCCGGGTCGGCCAACGCCTTGAACCAGTATTTCGAGCGGGATATTGATGCTGTCATGGAGCGGACTAAAAGAAAGCGCCCCCTTCCGTTGAAAAACCTTTCCCCAAAAGCGGCGGTCGTGTTCGCCGTCTCCATCGGCATAGGCGCCGTTTTGCTTTTTGGACTCTTTTTTAACCTTCTCTCGGCAGTTTTGGCTTTCGGAACGATTATTTATTACGCTTTCTTTTACACCCTGTATTTGAAGCCGCGGCTTTACCAGAACATCGTCATCGGCGGGGCGGCCGGCTCGATGGCGCCGGTGATTGCCTGGGCCGCCGCGACGGGCGGGTTGAATTTGACCCCCTGGATTTTGTTTCTCATCATCTTCTTCTGGACGCCCCCCCATTTTTGGGCCTTGGCCTTGTGCATAAAGAAAGATTACGAACGGGCCGGACTCCCGATGCTGCCGGTGGTCAAGGGGGATAGGGAAACCGCGCGGCAGATTCTGGTGTACACCTTGTGGATGGTCGGTTTCAGCCTGGCTTTGCTTTTCGTTCGCGCCGGGCTGGTCTATCTGCTTTGCGCGCTCGTTTTGAACGGGGTTTTCGTCTTTAAGGCTTACCGTCTCTGGCGGCGGGGGGCCTTAGCGGAGGCCTGGGGGCTTTTCGGCTACTCCATCGTTTATCTTTTGGTTTTGTTTTTGGGCATAATGGCAGATGCCGTTTGGCATAAGAGCTTGTAAGACATAAGTGGCAGTGCGCAGGCAGGAAAAGAGCGAATGACAAAAAACAAAAAACTGGGACTGGTGTTCGGGGCGTTTGGAGTTTTGATGTTCGCGTTCGCCTTTGCCAACGTGCCCGCCTTCAAACTTTTCTGTCAAAAGTTGGGGTTCGGGCTATCCCCTAATAACACGGAGGCGAACGTGACGGACGCCAAAACCACTGGCCGGGAAGTGGAAGTGCTCTTCATGGGCGTGGTGGCGGGGGGAGCGCCCATCGTTTTTGAAGGAATCGAGCCGACCAAGGAGGTTCAGTTGGGCAAGCAGACCGAGACGGCCTACCGTTTCGTGAATCTGTCCAACGACACCATCCGCTTCCGTCCCGTACATTCCATCCTGCCGGAGGGGGCCGCCACCCGCTTCGCCTTGAAAAAATGTTTTTGCTTTGACGACCAGACCCTTCTTCCTAGGCAGGAAGTAACCATGCCGGTCGTTTTTTCCATCGCGCCCGATCTGGATTCCAACGTGGAACGGGTGACTTTGAACTACACGCTTTTCCAGAAGCCCCTGCATGAGGAAAAATGAAAACCGTCGCCCTTGAAGAGCAGGATCTTAAAATCGAACGGAAAAACCGGCGGCTGGGAGTGGTTTTGATTCTTCTGGCTTTAGCGTTAATGGCGGCAAGTTTTGTGTTGATGAAAATTTATCATTTTGTTCCGACCCCGCCGAAGTAGCCGGTTAGGTCGGAATTCATCTGGAGAGGAGAGTATGAGCGACACGCATTCCGAAACGGCCCATGCCGGGCACGGCAGCTGGTGGCCGGCCATCCTGGCTCTGGGAACCGGCTTTCTGCCGTTTGGTTTTATCGTTTTGACCTGGGGTTTCAAAGAGGCCGGTATCATCCTTTTGGCCGTCGGCTCCTTAATCACCCTTTTTGCGATGAGCGGCTGGGTGCATTCGGTCATCCGGGAAAAGTACGCCGTTTCCTACGATGTGGGGGAATACGACTGGCTGAAAAACGGGATGAAGTTCTTCCTCATCACGGAAGGGATGATTTTCGGCGCCTTCTTCGCCCACCATTTCTACACCCGGGCGCATTTCGATATCTGGCCGCCGGCCGGCGCCCCGCATCTGGATACCCGCCTTCCGGCCATCGCCACCTTGCTTCTGGTCTTTTCCTCCTTCACGATGGAATGGGCGCACAAGGCATTAATCCAGGGGAGAAGGATGGCCGCCCAGCACTGGGTTTTATTTTCGCTTTTGTTGGGAATCATTTTTCTTTCCATTCAAGGATATGAATGGGGGCATCTGCATGAGTTCGATAAATTTGTCCACAACAAGGGGGTCTTCGGCAGCCAGTTCTACTCAATGACCGGTTTCCACGGTTTGCACGTTTCCGTCGGGCTGGTGCTTCTGGCTTCCGTCTGGGTGCGCCTCAAACTCGGGCATTTTTCGGCCGGCCGGCATTTCGGTTTTCTGGCCTCCACTTGGTACTGGCATTTCGTGGACATCGTCTGGGTGTTTCTGTTCACGACTATTTATCTGCTGTAGTCGGTCCGTTTTGAGAAGAGCAGGGGGAATCTTCGGATTCTCCCTTTTTTGTCTCCCATCGATGGATTTTTTCCTCATTGCGCAAAAGTTGCTTTTCCTTTTAATTTCAAATCGAAACGCACGGTGGGCATAGCTCAGCCGGTTAGAGCACCAGGTTGTGGCCCTGGGGGTCGTGGGTTCGAATCCCATTGCCCACCCGTTTTAAACCAGGGATTCGGAATCGGGAATTAGCAAGAACTTTTCTGCTGGTACCCCGAACCGTTTTCCCCAACGCCGACTTCTCCGGTCGGCGATTTGAAGAATCTTTAAAAAAACGCTTGACAACAGTCCGGCGGCTGGATAGATTACTTATGGATTCAATGGATTGTGTGAATCCATTGAAAGAGAGGATGGTCGAGCCGTGGCTCGCATGTTGCCGCTTTCCAAGGGGTGTCAGTATGCCATCCGGACGGCGGCCTCCCTTTCTCGGGAGCCGCTCGGGACGGTCGTTCCCCGGCGGGAAGTCAGTCGGCGCACCCAAATCCCCTACGATTTTGTTTCCAAAATTCTGCAAACTCTGACCCGGGCCGGGCTTTTGCGTTCCCACCGGGGGGCGCGCCGGGGGTATTCGCTGGCCCGCCCGTCCAGGGAAATTTCCCTTTTGGACGTGGTCGTTGCCTACGACGGGCCGCTCGGGCACGAGGGGTGTTTGCTGGACGATCACAAGGTCTGCCCGGGGGAGCGGGTCTGCGCCGTGCACCACCGGCGGATGGCCGTGCAGAAAAAGATTATTGAAGGCCTTTTGGCGGCCCGCGTCAGCGACGTGGCCAAGACCCTTTTTACCCGCCGCGGGGCCGGGTCCTTCAAATTACCGGACTTTTTATGAAGGCCGGGCGGATTTTTGTTTCGATTTTCGGCATCATATCCAATTTCCCTACCCAGGGGGGCTTCTGCCCCGGACCGGCGCCTGTCAACTCCACCGAGTTGTCCCACAGGCCATCCACCCAACCCTGCCGGGCACCGGTCCGGGAAAATTTTTTACGTCCAACGGGGGCGGGGGCTTGACGAGAGGAAGGCCCCCATGAAAATTAAAAATTTCCGGCTGCGCAACCGGGGGCTTTATTACTTTTTTCCCGGATGGAACGCCCTCCCTTTTTTCGACCGTAAATCCAAAAGCTTAAAACATTCCGTTGTTTTTCCTTCCGATCACAGCCCCAACCGGGTGATTCCCCTATCTGAAGCCAAGAGCGGCCGCCGGTTCGGATTGTGGTCCGCGGGAAAGGATGGTTTTTTCAGGCGCTTTTTTTCATTCAAAAAGGAGCCCGTATGAACCCGACCCACGTCCTCCGGGAACACCACGAAGAATTGCGCCTCCAACTGCAGCACTTTGAACAGATTTTGGCCACCCTGCCCCATCTTCCCCCTCCCGAACTGGCGCGGGCCGTCCGGGAGCAAATCCTCTTTTTGCGCGAGGACGTAAAAAGCCATGCCGCCGCCGAGGAGGCCTCTTTATATCCCGAGGTCAATGCCCTGGCGGGTTCTCCCGGTTTCAACGTCACGGCCACGATGGAAATCGACCACGAATATATCGCCGGCTACATTGAACGGCTGGCGGAAATGCGGCTGGATATTTCCCCAAGAAAGGTTGGCGAATTCCAGCGGGTGGGGTGGGAGCTTTTGGCGATTTTAAAGGTGCATTTTGACAAGGAGGAGCGGGTCTACCTACCCTTTTTGGATGCCAAGCTTACGGAAAAGGAGATTCAAGAACGCATCGTGGAAAGAATGGACGTTTTTGAAGAGGCCAAATGGTCGGAATAGAGGGTTTTTCCATCGGAGAGAGGAGGAGATAAGATGAAACCGACCCACGCCCTGCGGAAGGAACATGACCTGCTATTAAGCCGGATTCAGGCGTTTGAGGACGTTTTGGATGTGCTGCCCCGTCTCCCCCGGGAAGACATGGAGCGGGAGGTAGCACGGGAAGTGGAGTTTCTCCAGAGAGAGATAAAAAGCCATGCCGCCGCCGAGGAAAAATACCTCTACACGGAAGTGGATTATCTGTGCGGCCATGACCGGAATGCCGGGGTAAAAACCAGCGCCACAATGGCCATCGATCACCAGTACATCGCAGCTTATATCGATCGGCTTACGGCTTTGGCTTTGAATATAAATCCCCAGACGCTCGCAGAGTTTCAACGCACGGGCTGGGAGTTGGTAGCCATTTTAAAGTTGCACTTCGACAAGGAAGAGCGGGTGTATCTGGCTCTTTTGGATGCACGCTTCACAGAAGAAGAAATTGCGCGGCGGATCGTGCGGCGGATGGAACAATTTGAAAAGGGCACCTCCGTTGAGCTTCCCTCGGAGGGCGAACTCCTTGCTTATGGATAGTAAGTAGCGCGCTCAAACGGGCGCGGAAATACGGGATTTCGTTTCCCGGTGATGGGCGGCCCTTTGAGGCCGTCGAAGGGAAAAGGAAGGAGGACTCAATTGAAAGTCCGAGACATAATGACCAAGGGGCCGGTTTTCTGCCATCCTGATTCCAATTTGGCGGTAGCGGCCGAAAAAATGTGGTCCCACGACTGCGGCATTCTGCCGGTGGTGGATGACGAGCTGGGAGTCGTCGGCGTGATTACCGACCGGGACATTTGCATCGCTTTTGGTACGAAAGACCGGCGGGCCTCGTCGGTTCTCGTGCGGGAAGTGATGACCACCAAGGTTCACATCTGCGCCCCCGAAGATGACATCCATACCGCCCTGAAAGTGATGGAAAAGGGCCGGGTGCGCCGGCTGCCGGTGACAAATCGGGAGGGAAAGCTGATGGGGATTTTATCGATGGACGACATCGTCTTGGTGGCGGAGGTGAGGGTCGGCCCGAAAATACCCGAGCTGGCCTGTGAGGAGGTGGTGGAAGCGTACAAAGAAATCCGGGTGCGGCCGTTTCCGGCCGTGCCGGCATAGGGGGCTAAAATGGCCGCCACACTGCCCGTCAGGGCAGCTTACCGAAAACGGGGGTTCTTTCCCGGCGCCGGGGAGACCTCCCGTTCTGGCGGCCAAAACAGAAAGGAGGGTTAATATGAAAGTCCGCGACATTATGATGAGCGCCCCCAAGTTCTGCCGCCCGGACACTAATCTGGCAGCGGCGGTGGAAATCATGTGGAAGAGCGACTGCGGGTTTTTGCCGGTAGTCGATTTCGAAAACCGGGTGGCCGGGGTGCTTACTGACCGGGATGTTTGCATCGCTCTCGGTACAAGAAACCAAAAGGCCTCGGATGTTTTGGTTCGCGACGTTATGACCGACCGGGTTTACGGCTGCGCCGTGGAGGATGACATCCATACCGCCCTGCAAACGATGGAAAAACATCAGGTGCGCCGGCTGCCGGTGGTGAATCCGGACGGGAAACTGGTGGGTGTACTGTCTATTGGCGATTTGACCCTGCACGCCGAGAAGAGGGAGGGGAAGAAAATCCCCGATTTGTCCTCCGAGGACGTGGTGGAAACCTACCAGGGAATTCGCGTCCGGCAGCTGACCGAACAGGTAGTGCAACTGTAGGGGGGATAAAACTGGCCGCTAAATTGAAACTTTGGGTCCAGATTTTGGAAAACGGGGGTTCTCCTCCCGGCAACGAGTCAGACCCCCCCGTTTGAGCGGCCATTCAAGCCAACGAGGTGAAAACGGCCATAGCGCTAAGAAAGGAAAACCAAAAGGAGAATTAGGATGAAAGTCGGCGATATTATGGTGAAAGCCGTCAAAACCTGTCATCCCGATACCAGCTTGGCGGTCGCTGCGGACACCATGTGGATTCATAACTGCGGCGCGTTGCCGGTTGTCAATGATAAGTATGAAGTGGTCGGTTTCATCACCGACCGGGACATCTGCATTACTTTGGGATACAGAAACCAGCCCGCGTCCGAAGTCGCGGTGCGGGACGGGATGGCTACGAAAGTTCACTCTTGCGCCCCGGACGACGATATTCAACGTGCGCTGAAAACAATGGAAAAAGGGCGGGTGCGCCGGCTGCCGGTGGTCAACCGGGAAGGGAAACTGATGGGGATTTTGTCAATGGACGACATCGTCCTGTCGGCCGGAAAGGGGAACGGCAAAAAGAATCCCGAGCTGGCCTGTGAGGATGTGGTGGAAACCTACAAGGGAATTTGGATGCAGTAGCAGCCGGAACAAGTGACGCAGCTGTAGATTGAACGATTATGGCCGCCCAACGGCTCTATGGCCGGTTTTTGAGAAAGCGGGGGCTGACCGCGACGTACACACGGCCGTACCCCGCTCCGGCGGCCATTTTTGTAGCGCTTGAATAAAAATCAAACCGTTTCTGCTTGATTTAATTCCGATATTTTTAATCTATCTCCAATGTTGGTCATTTTCATTCGGTGGGCGGCCTTTGGCTTAACCCAATCCCGACCCGGCCGGTCGGCATTTCGTTCAAACCTTAAAAAAAGATTAAAAAAACCTTGACAGGCCGCCGATACTTAAATAGATTCTTTTGGACTCAATGGATTAAGTGAGTCCATTGAATAGGAAGGAGTGGATGGCCGAATGACAAGACTCCTATCTCAGACTGGGGACTGTCCGTGCGTCCGTCTGGAGGGGTAAGATGGGGCGCGTGGACGGAGAAGTAGCCGTTGTCACGGGCGGCTCCTTGGGAATCGGCCGGGCGGCTTCTATCCTTCTGGCCAAACACGGGGCCGCCGTCACGGTCACCGACGTTTTGGACAAGGAAGGTGGGGAGCTGGTCGAGGAAATCAAACGCTCCAAGGGGAAAGCCCAGTTCTGGCATCTGGACGTCTCCAAAGAGAGTGAAGTTGAAAAGGTTTTTGCTGATGTTGTCAAAACTTTTGGAAAAATCGACATTCTGGTCAACAACGCCGGCATTGCCGGTGTGAGCAAGCCGACCCATGAAATAACGGAAGAACAATGGGACCGTGTGCAGGCGATCAACGTGAAGGGCGCATTTTTTTGCACCAAGCATGCAGTTCCATTTATGCAAAAAGCAGGGGGCGGCAGCATCATCAATCTCTCCTCCATTTACGGCATCATCAGCGCCCCGGACGTCCCGCCCTATCACGCCTCCAAGGGGGCTTTGCGCTCGATGACCAAAACGGACGCCTTGTTTTACGCCAAGGATAAAATCCGGGTCAACTCCATCCATCCCGGCTTTGTCTGGACGCCGATGGTGGAAAAATATCTGCAATCGACCGGCAACGTCGAGGAAGGGCGCAAAATGATTGATTCCCTGCATCCCCTCGGCCACATCGGAGAGCCGGACGACATCGCCTATGGCATTCTCTATCTGGCCTCAGACGAATCAAGATTTGTCACCGGCAGCGAGCTGGTGATTGACGGGGGATACACGGCCCGATGAAAATTTTGAAAAAAAATACGATTTTTCTTGACAAAAACCTGACAGAAATCATATTGTCAAACGACCTGATGGAACATCTCAGTCCACATCGGAGGAAGGGCTTCTTCAGGAAACGGGCGGCCGACCCGCTGTTCGGCCATTCCTATCCGACACCAGTATCTTATGACAGGAGGGCGTTATGACCAAGTTGAAATGGCTTTCTTCCGGCTTTTTCGTTCTGGCCGCCGTGGCCTTTGCCGCGTGGGGGCTTTCCGCCTCCAGCACTAAAGTGGTGAAGGGGGAATTCGTCGGCAGCGAAAAATGCATGGAATGCCACGCGGAAGAGATTGCGGCCGATTACCAGCACACCGTCCATTTCGGCGTGGAGCAGAACGCCCAGACGGAGCTGGAAAAAAATATGTGCGAGGCCTGCCACGGCCCCGGCTCGGCCCACATCGAAGAACCGAAGGACAAAGGCCGCCACTGGACCTTTAAAGAGAAGGACGGCGAGACGGCCGAGGAATGGAACGCCGTCTGTTTGCAATGCCACGAAAAAGGGGTTCAGACTCACTGGACAGGCTCCATGCACGAGGGACGCGGGGTGGCCTGCGTGAATTGCCACACCTTGATGAAAAGCGTTTCTCCTGAAAACCAGTTGGCCAAGCCGACGGCCCCGGAGGTCTGCTTCCAATGCCACAAAATGAAAAAGATGCAGTTCCAGAAATCCTCCCATATGCCCTTGATGGAGGGGAAGCTGGCCTGCGTGGACTGCCATAACCCGCACGGCACCCCCAACCCGGCGATGTTGATTGAGAATTCGCCGAACGAAAACTGTTTGAAATGCCACACAGAAAAGGCCGGGCCGATGCTCTGGGAGCATCCGCCGGTGCGGGAAAACTGCCTGGCCTGTCACAACCCGCACGGCTCGAACCACGACAACCTGCTCGTGGTCAAGCGCCCGCGCTTGTGCCAGCGCTGCCACATCGAGTCCCGGCACCCGACCACGCCTTTTTCCGAGTCCCGGCTGCACGCCATTGACCGGGGCTGTGTAAACTGCCATTCGCAAATTCACGGCTCAAACCATCCCTCCGGGATGCGGTTTTTACGATAGGGAGGCGAAAATGAAAAAGCTCATTCTGACCATACTGGCGGCTGGCTGGGCAGCCTTCGCCTTTGCCCAGGAGGGGACTCCGACCACGGGCGGTGAGGCCTACCAAACCTCCGGTTTCTTTGAGGGGGGCTTTTGGCAGGTGCTAAAAAATCCCGGCTCGGCAAAGTTTCAGGAATACCGGCGGGTGGAGGAGCATATGCTCCTGAACCGTTTCGGCTTCGATTTGACGAAAGGGAAATATTATCTCAACGTTTCCGCGCGCGAACTGGGAAAGACCGACCAGGGGGCCAAGGCGAGCTTCGGCTTGGTTCGCAAGTGGAAAAATGAAGTCACTTGGTCGCAGACCCCGCATCTTTACTCCACTTCGACGAAGATGTTCTATCTGAACGCCGGCGGAGGGACTTTTGTTCTTCCGGACAGCGTTAAGGCCGCTTTGGCAACGGGGAGCACCGCGGCGGTCACCGCCAAGCTGCAGAGTTATCTTTCCGGGGCGCAGCCCTTCGATTTGTCGGCCCAACGCAACACAGGGGGAGCAACTTCCGAGTGGAAACCCCGGGCGGACGTAATGGTCAAGGCGGGTTACGTCAACGAACGGAAGCAAGGGGGCAGACAGTTCGGCACCGCGATTCAATTCAATACCATCGAGCTGCCGGAGCCAATTAACTACGAAACCCACCGCTTCTCCGCTTCCGCCGAGTTGGCCCGCAAAAAATACTCGGCCGCGGTGGAATATTCGGGGCGGATTTTCAACAACAAAACCGAAACCTTGATTCGGGACAACGCCTTCCGGGCCAGGCCCGATTCGGTGGGCGCCCCCCGACGGATACGGATGGCGCTTTATCCGGATAACACGGCTCACAACTTCACCTTCACGGGCACCTACAATCTTCCCTATAAAACCCGCAGCACAGCGGTTGTAAGCTACGGTATCGCCAAGCAAAACGAGCCATTTTTGCCGCACACCATCAATTCCGCCATCTCCGACACCGGCCTGGTCATCCGCCGGCGGGAGGACGGCACGATTGTCACCAGCTTGGAGGGGGAATTCAAGACCTTTATGTTCAATTACCAGATCTCCTCCCGGCCGATGGACAAACTGACGCTGAAGGGAAAGGCCCGCTTTTATGAATTTGCCAATGAGACCCCCGAGCTCTTGTTCACCAGCTACGTCGGTTACGACGCCAGCTTGAGCACCCGCGGACGGGCCAGCCTTCCGTACGAATACATCAAAAGAAGCGGCGGAGTGGAGGCTGGCTATGAAATCATCCCGCAGGCCCGCGCATCGGTCGGGTACCTGCGCGAAGGAATCAGCCGAAACCACCGGGAAGTAGAGGCTTCCAACGAGGATATTTACACCGGCGCCTTGGATCTGCGCCCCGCCCATTGGGTCACCGTGCGCAGTTCCTACGTTCATTCGGAAAGGAAGTCGGACACCGCCAAATACCACCCCCACTTCTTCGAGGAATCGTTCCCCGAAGGGGAGGCGGTCACCAACGTGGCGATGTCGTTGGACGAGTTGCGCCGCTTCGACGTGTACAACCGGCGGCGGGACAAAGTGGAGTTGACCAGCCAGCTTTCCCCCATCGACAAAGTGGATGTCGGCCTGAATGTCAGCTTCGCCCAGGATGATTATGCCGCCGCGTACGGTTTGCAGAAGTTCTGGAATCTGGGTTGGGGGGTCGATTTCACCTACACGCCGGTCCCCCGACTAACCCTTTTTGGTGACGTCGGGCAGGACAACAACCGCGGGGAGACGGAATCCCGCTACCGCCCCGTCTATACAGTTGCGGGAGTATCCACTGGTTATGATTCTCTAAACAACGACTGGAGCGGCGCCCTGCGGGACAAGTTTGAAAACTACGGCTTCGGCTTTTCGGCCGACGTCTGGCCCAAAAAGCTGACGTGGGGCGGAAATTACGGTTTTTCTTACAGCAAAAGCGAGTTGATTTCCACCTTTGTCCCGGGCGGAAACCCCAGCGGCGATGCGGTGAGCTTCCCCAGCGTCTATTACAAGCTTCACCACCTCGGTTCGCAGCTTTCCTACCGCATCACCAGTCAGACCGCGCTCAAGTTCGATTACTGGTACGAGAAGTACATCCAGACCGACTGGGCCATCGACCCGGTACAGCCCTTTACGAATGTTACGGGCGCAACCCGGTCGATTTTCTTGGGCGCTCAAGTGCCAGATTACGAGGCGCACGTGATGGCCTTGAAGTTGAGTTACGCCTTTTAACCCGGTGTATAAGAAGGTTGAAAGGAGAAAGACGCGATGAAAAGAAAAATGGCGTTGGCCGTGCTGGCCGGTATGGCGATGGCGACAGTCGGGGTTTGGGCCCAAGGGGCCAAAACGGTTTCTTCGGGCAAGACGTTATACGGCAGCAAATGCGCCTCCTGCCACGGCAAGCAGGGGGAAGGGGTGGCCAAAATGGCCACAATGCTGAAGGCCAAGATCCGCAGTTTTGGGGAGGTGGCGGCAACTGCCGATACTTTGGCGGCCTGGAAAAAAATCACCACCGATGGGAAGGGGAAAATGCCGGCCTTCAAGACCAGGCTTTCCGCCGGAGAATTGGATTCCGTGATGGCTTACGTTGCCACTCTGGCCAAACCTGCCAAATCGGGGAATGCGGGAAAAGGCGCAAATACGGACAGCGCCAAAGGGGTCAAATAAGTGTAACACCAGTACTTCGACCGGCCGGAGCAGGATGGGCTTCGGCCGGTCCAATCTGCCGAGTCGGGAGAGTGCCCGTCGGCTAGCGGTTTTTTAACGATTGCAGGGAAAGGGTAGATGTTGGATAAGCAGAACCGCCGGGAGTTTTTAAACTTCTTTCTGGGAGGAGGTTTTCTGGCCCTTCTTGGAGCCGTCTTTTATCCGGTTTTGCGCTTTGTGATGCCTCCCGCCAAGTCGGAAGCATTCGGCGGTTCGGTGACGGCGGCCAAAACGGGGGAACTCCCCCCCAACTCCGGCAAAATTTTTCCGCTTGGGGACAGTCCGGGAATTCTGGTGCACACCGCCGAAGGGGAGTACAAAGCCTTCTCGGCGGTTTGCACCCATCTTTCCTGCACCGTGCAGTACCGCTCCGATTTGGGGCATATCTGGTGCGCCTGCCACAACGGGCATTACGATTTGACCGGCAAAAACGTGGCCGGCCCACCCCCCCGTCCGCTTACCGAATATCCGGTCACCCTCTCGGGCGACAACGTCATCGTCAGCCCCAGCCGCGGAGCGTAGGATGCGGCTTTTCTCCGCGCTTTATTCCTGGGTCGGCGAGCGGGTCGATTTTACGCCGCTCATTTACTTGATCAAGAAAAAAACAGTGCCGGCCCATCGGCACTCGGTCTGGTACTACACCGGGGGAATGACGCTTTTCTTTTTCGCCGTGCAGGTGGTTACCGGCATTTTGCTTTTGCTCTACTACCGGCCCAGCGCCGAGGCGGCCTACGAATCCGTGCAATTTATTATGACCGAGGTGAAGTTCGGCTGGCTCATCCGCTCGTTGCATTCCTGGTCGGCCAATCTGCTCATCGGGGCCCTCTTCGTGCATATGTTTTCGGTCTTTTTCATGAAGGCCTACCGCAAACCGCGCGAGCTCACCTGGTTTTCGGGAGCTTTTCTTTTGTTTTTGTGTCTGGCCTTCGGCTTTTCCGGGTACCTGCTCCCTTGGAACAAGCTGGCCTATTTCGCCACCAAAGTTGGAACGGACATCGCCGGGCAGGTTCCAATTTTGGGGCATTCCGTCCTGGTGTTTTTACGGGGTGGGGAGGAAGTGTCGGGGGCCACGTTGACGCGTTTTTTTGGTTTTCACGTCGCCATTTTGCCGGCCGTCGCCACTTTCCTTTTGCTTTTGCATTTGCTTTTGGTGCAATTGCAGGGGATGAGCGTACCGCCCGCTCTCGAGAATAACCCGAACAAAAAGAGTATTCCCTTTATCCCCCATTTTCTTCTGCGAGACCTTTTGGGCTGGCTTTTGGCGCTGCTCCTCCTGGTGGTTTTGGCCTCCATTTTTCCGTGGGAACTGGGGGAAAAAGCGGACCCTTTGGCCCCCGCCCCCGCGGGCATCAAGCCGGAATGGTACTTCGTCTTTATGTTTCAAACCTTGAAGTTTCTGCCGGCGGAAATCTTGTTCATTCCCGGCGAGCTGGTGGGAATCGCCGCCTTCACGGTGGGAGGTATTCTTTTGCTTTTCGTTCCGCTTCTGGATAAAAACCCGACCGGGGGCTTGGGGCGCTGGATTAGCCGCATCGGCTGGGTGGTGGTGGCTTATATGGTCGTGTTCACAATACTCGGATATCTATGGCCGGCGACAAAATGAAAGACCGGCTTAACAAAATCCTTCGAGCTGGTTCTTTTGCTGCGGCAATAGCGGGGTTTTTGATTCTTTCGGCCAGAGCGCAGGACACTTGCCTCGAATGCCATCGGCAGATGGAGGAAGACCTACAGACACCGACTTTGCATATCGAAGCGGACGTGCATTACCAGCGGGGAATTTCCTGCGCCGGCTGCCACGGCGGTGACCCGAAGGAAGAAGACCCCGATTTGTCGATGAGCCCGGCAAAGGGATTTATAGGCGTCCCCAAACCGCAGCAACTTCCGGCCTTCTGCGCCCGCTGTCACTCGGACGTGGAGTATATGAAACATTACAATCCCAAGCTTCCGACCGACCAACTCGCCCAGTACAAAACCTCCGTTCACGGCAAGCGCCTGGCCAAAGGGGATACCCTCGTGGCCACCTGCATCTCCTGCCACGGGGTGCACGGGATTCTGCGCCCCACCGATACACGTTCCCCGGTCTTCAAGGCCAACATCCCCAAAACCTGCGCCGGTTGCCACGCCGACCAAAAGCGGATGGCTGCCTACAAGATTCCGACCAACCAGTATCATGATTATCTTGAGAGCGTGCACGGCAAGCTGCTTCTGGAAAAGAAGGAGCTTTCCGCGGCTGCCTGCACGGACTGCCACGGCAACCACGGCGCCTCCCCGCCGGGGCTTTCGGACGTGGCGGGGGCCTGCGGGGAATGCCACCCCTCCAACCGTGATCTGTTTGAAAAATCCCCCCACAAGGAGCCGTTCCAAAAGGCAAAACTGCCGCAGTGCGCCGCCTGCCATGGCAACCACAAAGTGCTTCCGCCGACCGATGAATTTTTGGGTGTGGGGGAGGGGGCAGTCTGCATCCAATGCCACAAGTCCGGGAGCAAAGGATACGAAACTGCGGCGGCTTTCAAGGCCCTGCTCGATTCGCTGAAGGCTGCCACGGTGGAGGCCCGCGGGCTGGTTAAAAAAGCGGAGGTGGCGGGCGTCAAGGTGGGGTTGACCAAGTTTGATTTGCGGGCCTGCGAGGATGTCATCGTCCATTCCCGCTCGGAACTGCATGCCTTCAATCTGGCTGATTTCAGGGCTTTGATTCAGGACGGGATGACCAAGGCCGAACGGGTAAAGAAAGCCTCGCTGGTCTCGCTCGAAGACCTTGAAATCCGCCGCAAGGGCTTGATTTTTTCGGCCGTTTTGATTCTGTTTTTGTGCATCGGGCTGTGGCTAAAAATCCGCAAGCTGGACAGGGAAAGGGAAAACCCTTCAGTCAAATCTTGACAGCTCTGCCCCGCACTTGTTTATATAGGGGCCGAAAGTACGATATGAAAAAATCAGTTGTTCAAACGAAAAAAAATGAAGAACTGGCTGCCGTTTTGGTAGCCGAAGGGGCCCGATAGTCATGCGGGGCTTTTTTTCACGAATTTCGCGCAACATAATCAGCTTTAGCGGGCTTCTAGCCGCCTTTGTCTCAGTGGCCTTAATCATCACCATACTGGCCATTGATTTTTTCGGTTTTCATATAAACCCGTACATCGGGATTCTGGTCTATCTGATTTTGCCGATTTTTTTGGTTGGGGGACTTGTTCTCATTCCCATCGGCTTGGCTTTGGAGCGGCGCCGGATGCACCTGCAGAAAGGGCTGCCCAGAGAGCTGGCCTTGCCCCGAATCGAACTGGACCTAAACCGGCCCGAACTGCGCCGGCGGATTTCCTGGCTCGTGGCGGTGACCGCGGTTTTTCTCTCCGTGCTTTCCACCGCGGCCTACAAGGCGGTGGAGTTTATGGACTCGGTGACCTTCTGCGGCAAGGTCTGCCACGAGGTGATGGAGCCGGAGTTCGTCACCTACTCCCTTTCCCCCCATTCCCGGGTGGCCTGCGTTTCCTGCCACATCGGGCCGGGGGCCCCCTGGTTTGTGAAAAGTAAAATCTCCGGCGTCCGGCAGGTTTTTGCCGTGATGCTGAACACCTACGAAAAACCGATTCCGACGCCGGTCGCCAATCTGCGCCCGGCGCGCGAAACCTGCGAGCAGTGCCATTGGCCGCAGAAATTTCACGGCGAGCAGCTGCGTGTCATCACCAAATTCTCGGAAGACGAAAAAAACACGCCGCTCAAAACCGTACTGCTCTTGCGTACCGGCGGGGGGGATAAAAAAACCGGCATCGCGGAAGGGATTCACTGGCACATGAACATCGCCAACGAAATCTCCTACATCGCCACCGATTCCGAAAGACAGGTAATTCCCTGGGTGCGGCTGAAGGATTTGTGGGGGAACGTCACCGAGTTTAAAACGCCGGATTTCAACTCCTCCCCCGATTCCTTGGCCAAGCTGCCGGTCCGGCGGATGGACTGCATGGACTGCCACAACCGTCCCACCCATATCTACCGGATGCCGGAGGAAGCGGTGGATGCCGCGATGCTGGCGCGCCAAATGAACCCCAATCTGCCCTATCTCAAGAAGGTCTCGGTGGAGCTTTTGAAAGCCGAATACCCGGACAAGGAAGCGGCCCTGGCGAAAATCAAAGGGGGGTTGGTGGCTTACTACAAACAAAACTATCCGGCCTTGGCCGTGGCTTGGGAAGAGGATGTATTGAAAGCGGCGGAAAAGACGGCTGAAATTTACGGCAACAACATCTTTCCCAAAATGAAGATTACCTGGGGGACCTACAAAAACAACATCGGCCACCAGAATTTTCCGGGCTGCTGGCGCTGCCACGACGACAACCACGTTTCCAAGGAAGGCAAAACCATCCGCCAGGATTGCGACCAGTGCCATTCCCTTCTCGCGGTGGACGAAGAAAACCCCAAACCGGTCATCGAGACTTTGCCCATTCGATAGCTGAAAGCCGAGACGCTGAAAAATGAAAACCCGGAAGAGCAATTTTCTCTTCGGGGTTTTATTTTTTGCCGGCCTGGCATTTCCGGACACCGCCGACGCGCAGGGTCCCTCCAACGAGGACTGTCTAACCTGTCATCAGGACAAAGAGCTTTCCAAAACGCTGCCGGATGGAAGAAGCAAATCCCTCTTTGTTGACCAGAAGAAATTTGAGCGTTCGATTCATGCCGGGGTCGGTTGCGTCGATTGCCACGCCGATCTGGCCGGCACGGAAATCCCCCACAAAGAGAATCCGGCCCCGCCAGGGTGCGGCAGCTGCCATTCGGGCGTCGAAAAAATTTACGACGGCAGTTTGCACGGCCGGGCAGTCCGCGCTGGCGCCCGGCTGGCCCCCCGCTGCTGGGACTGCCACGGCTCCCACGACATAAAAAAGGCGGACGCCGCTGACTCGAAGGTGCGGAGGTACAACGTTCCCTTCCTTTGCGGTCGCTGCCACAAGGAAGGCACAGAGGTCAGCCGCACCTACGACATCCCGCAGGAAAGCATTTTGACCCATTACTCCGTCTCCATTCACGGGGAGGGGCTTTTCAAAAAGGGGCTCACGGTCTCGGCGGTCTGCACGGACTGCCACACCTCCCACAACATTCTGCCCCACACCGACCCGCGCTCCTCGATTTTCAGCGCCAACGTCCCCAAGACATGCGAAAAGTGCCACGGGATGATCGAGCAGGTGCATCAAAAGGTAATCCGCGGGGAACTCTGGGAAAAGGCCCCCAATCAGGTGCCGGTCTGCGTCGACTGCCACGCCCCCCACCGGGTGCGCAAGGTTTTTTACGAACTGGGGATGGCGGACCGGGATTGCTTGAAATGCCATTCCGACCCGAAATTGTTCTCTCAACGGGACGGCAAACGGATTTCACTCTTCGTGGACACGCTGGAGGTGAAGGGCTCCATCCACCGCAACACGGCCTGCGCCCAGTGCCACTCGGGCGCCAGCCCGGCCCACAAGCGCCCCTGCGCCACGATCAAAACCAAAGTGGACTGTTCCACCTGCCATGCCGAGGTAGTGCAAACCTACGCCACCAGCACGCATGGGAAATTGAACGAGCGGGGGGACCCGAACGCGCCGTTCTGCCGGGATTGCCACGGCGTTCACGGAATCAAAGAGCACCGCAATCCAAACTCCCCCACCTATCCCACCCGCGTGCCGGAGCTGTGTGGGCAGTGCCACCGGGAGGGGGAGAAGGCGGCGGTTCGGATGACCGGCGAGAAGCAATTGGTGGTTAAAAATTACATTGAAAGCATCCACGGCAAGGGGCTTTTGCAAAGCGGGCTGGTGGTTACCGCCATGTGCACGGATTGCCACACCCCCCATCGCGAACTTCCCAGCGCCGACACCGCCTCCAGCGTCAATCGCAAGCATATCGCCGAAACCTGTGCCCAATGCCACCACGGAATTTACGAGCAGTTTTCCCAAAGCATCCATTTCCCCGGACGGACGCAAACGGACAAGCCGCTCCCCCTCTGCCACGACTGCCACAGCGCGCACACCATCAGCCGCACGGATAAAGAGGGGTTCAAACTGGATATCATCAACCAGTGCGGCCGCTGCCATCAGGACGTGGCCGAAAGTTACTTTGACACCTTCCACGGCAAAGTCTCCAAGCTCGGCTATACGGCGGCGGCGAAATGCTACGACTGCCACGGCGCGCATGATATCCTGCCGCCTTGGGATTCAAAATCGCACCTTTCGCGGCAGAACATCGTGGCCACCTGCGCCAAGTGCCATCCCGGCTCGCACCGGCGCTTCGCCGGCTATTTGACCCACGCCACCCACCACGACCGGAAGAAATACCCGGTGCTTTTCTACACCTTCTGGTTTATGACCTTCCTTCTGGTGGGGACCTTCGGCTTCTTCGGGGCGCACACCCTGCTTTGGCTGCCCCGGGCCTTTCAAGCGATGAAGGTCCGCCGGCCGCACGAACTGGACTTGCGCGAAAAGCAGTACCTGCGTTTCGACTCGCTCCCCCGCCGGCTGCACGTTCTGGTCATCATCAGCTTTCTGGGGCTGGCCCTGACCGGCATGATGCTGAAATTCTCCTATCTGGGCTGGGCGCAATTTTTATCCCGCATTTTGGGCGGCTTCGAATCCGCCAGCTACATCCACCGGATTTGCGCCCTGATAACCTTCTTCTATTTTTCGGTTCACATTTTTGATTTGGTCCGGCGCAAGCGCAAGGAAGGGAAAAGCTGGAAGGAATTTTTGACCGGTGCCGGTTCCATGCTGCCGAACAAACGGGACGCCGTGGAGTTCTGGCAGACCACCAAGTGGTTTTTAGGGTTGGGGCCCCGACCGGCCTACGGCCGCTGGACCTACTGGGAAAAATTCGACTACTTCGCCGTTTTCTGGGGGGTGACGATCATCGGCTCCACCGGGCTCGTGCTCTGGTTTCCGGAGTTTTTCACCCATTTGATTCCGGGCTGGTTCATCAACGTCGCCACCATCATCCATTCGGACGAGGCGCTTTTGGCGGTGGGGTTCATTTTCACCGTGCATTTTTTCAATACCCACTTCCGGCCCGACAAATTCCCGATGGACACGGTGATTTTCACCGGGCGGGTCCCCGTGGAGGAACTGAAAGCCGACCGCCCCCGGGAATACGAGGAACTGGTGGCCTCTGGCGAGCTGGAAAAACGGTTGGTGGACCCGCTGCCGCCGGTGGTGGTGCGGTGGATGAGAATCTTCGGCTGGGCGGCCCTCTCCATTGGAATTATTCTGGTTTTGCTTATTATCTGGGCGCAGATATTCGGATATAGATGAAAAAGGAAAGAAGCATAGGCGGATGGGTTGAGCGGTTTCGTGCGCTCGACTTCGAATATTTGACCGGAAAAAGGATAGCCGGGCTGGCGGCCCTGATTTTTTTGTCCTTGACCGCAAATGTCTGGAGTCAGAGCATCAGCAACGAAGACTGTCTTTCCTGCCATTCAGACGCCGATTTGAGCAAAACGGGGCCATCCGGACAAAAGGTTTCGTTATTTGTTGATCTGAAGAAATACGAAAGTTCCGTGCATGGTGGCTTCGGCTGCACGGACTGCCATTCCGATATCACCGAAATCCCCCACCCGGAAAAGCTCAAACCGGTGGATTGTTCTTCTTGTCATACCGAAACGGTGGAAAAATACGGCCGCGGAGTGCACGCCGCCGCCCACGCCAAGGGAAATTTGCAATCCCCCACCTGCGCGTCCTGTCACACGCCGCACGCGATTCTGCCCGCCTCCGATTCCACCTCCCCGACCGCCCGCCGTAACATTCCGGACTTATGCGGAAAGTGCCACGGCGATTTGAAGTTTGTGGCGGAGCAGACCGGCATCCTCTCCGCCCAGCCGTTTTTCAATTACAAGGAATCGGTGCACGGCCGGGCAAGGGAAAAGGGGGATGAAAAGGCGGCGGTCTGCTCGGATTGCCACAAAAGTCACGATTTGATACCGCCCAGCGACCCGCAGTCTACCATTTTCAAGGCGAACGTGCCCACAACCTGCGGCCAGTGCCACGGCAAAATTGCCGAGGAATACACCGCCTCCATCCACGGCCAGGCGTTGAAGGCCGGGCTTTCCCGTTCTCCGGCCTGCACGGACTGCCACGGCATCCACACCATCAAAACAACTATCGACCCCGCCTCGCCGGTTGCCGCGCAGGCCCTGGCCCGCACCACCTGCATCCAATGCCACGAAAGCGAGGGGCTTTCCAAAGAGTACGGCCTGCCCGCCAAACGCATCTCCAGCTATCTGGACAGCTACCATGGTCTGGCTTCCCGATTCGGTTCAAAAGTAGTGGCCAACTGCGCCTCCTGTCACGGGATTCACAACATCTATCCCTCCAGCGACTCCCATTCCCTCATCCATCCGGCCAATCTGGCGACCACATGCGGCAGCTGTCATCCAGGGGCTTCGGAAAACTTCACCCGAGGGAAAATTCACGTACTTTCGTCCGAGCGGGACGGCGACACGGGCACCAAGGTGGTCGGCTGGGTGACCGCCATTTATATCATTTTGATTGTGGTCGTCATCGGCGGAATGCTTCTGCACAACGCCGCCGACTGGCTCCGCTCGGTCTGGGGAAGCTGGCGAAAGGCCGGCCCGCATATCTATTTAAAGTTCACCGTTTGGCAGCGCATCCAGCACGCCAGTTTGTTCGTCAGCTTCTTCGGGCTGGCCTTCACAGGCTTTGCCCTCACCTACCCGGAGCGGTTTTCCTGGCTGTTCGGCGAGGATGAGGAGCTGCGCTCCCTTTTGCACCGGATTTTCGCCGTCATCTTTCTGGCAGACGGCGCCCTGCATCTCGGGCATGCTCTCTTTTCAGCCTCCGGCCGGCGCTTTATCTCGGCGTTGATGCCCAAAAAAGCGGATTTGACTCAACTGGCTGGAAATCTCAAATATTATCTGGGCAAGGCCCCGTCCCCGGCTCCGGAACCGGCCTACGGCTACGTCGAAAAATCGGAATACTGGGCTTTGGTCTGGGGCGGGATTATAATGGCATTGACCGGTTTTGTTCTCTGGTTTCAGGACTTTTTCCTGCGCTTCCTGCCCAAATGGTCCACGGACGTCGCCACCGCCATCCATTTTTACGAGGCGGTCCTGGCCACGCTGGCCATCTTCGTCTGGCACTTCTACGCGGTCATCTTCAAACCGGGGGTCTACCCGATGAACTGGGCCTGGATGACCGGCCGGGCGCACCGCCCGGAAGGGGAGGCGGCCGCCTCCATGGAAGCCGAAAAACAGCCCGGCTGAAGCGCTCTAATTCTTGTCCCGTTTTGAGGGGACCCGGGCATTCCCGACCGCCAAAGTCTCCAATTGAAAAATTATTATAATTTTTCTTGACAGGGTTTCCGATATCTATATATTAGAGGAGTCGGAAGAGTGCGCAACTCCTCTGAGGATATTGAGATGATAAAAATACTGCCCTTGAGCAAAGGATGTCAAAACGCGCTGCGGGTGGCGGTCTATTTCTCCACCCGGCCGGTCGGCGCGGTCGTTCCCCGTGCGGAAGCCAGCCGGAAGACCAAAATACCGACAATGTTCCTGGCCAAAATCCTGCAAACCCTGACTCGGGCCGGCGTTCTGCGCTCCCATCTGGGGGCCCAGCGGGGATACTCTCTTTCCCGCCCGGCTGGAAAGGTGAGCTTGCTGGACGTGGTGCGGGCTTACGACGGCCCGGTGGACGAAGGGGTCTGCGTTTTGGATGGTTCCAAGCATTGCCCAGGGGAGGCGACTTGTGCCTTCCACGACTACTGGGTCAAAACCCGCAAGGATGTGGTGGCCAAACTCGGCTCCATTTCCGTGGCGGAGGCGGCGGAAATGCTTTCCCGTAAAAGAAACGGCAACGGCAGCAAAAAGGCCTCGTTGCGCAAAGACATAAACGAAGAAAGAAAAACAAAACAAAAACCACAAACCAAGGAGGAGTTATGAAGAGCATCAATCTATTGGCGAAAATTCTTTTGGCGGCCATGTTGTCCGCCTTTGGGGTTTTCGCACTGGCCGGCTGCGGCGGCTCGGCTTCCGGGGACGACACGAAAAACATGGTGTACGGCTCGCCGGAATCCAAAATGTCGATGGAGCCGGCCTCCGGACCGCTTTACGAAGGGGCGGCCTTGTCGATTGCCCCGGAAGTGAAGCCCGCGCCGAACGCCACCGAGCACCGGGTGCGCATTGACGTTAATCACGCCGATGTTATCGTCAACGATACGATTAAATTCGTCGGCTGGGTTTTCGGCGGGGCCTATCCCGGCCCGGTTTTGCACGTCCGGCAGGGAGACAAGGTTTATTTCAAAATGACCAACCGCTCCAACGAAACGGTCGGCATTTCGCCGCCGTCCCCCCACTCCATCGATTTCCACGCGGCGATGGTCAACCCGAAGGACAAATACCGCGAGGTGATTCCGGGCGCCACTATTGAGTTTGAATGGACCGCCAACTATCCCGGCGTCTATATGTACCACTGCGGCTCCCCAGCCATTCTGCAGCATATGATTTACGGGATGGTCGGCATGACCATCGTTGAGCCGAAGGACGGCTATCCGACCAAGGTGGATCGGGAATACGCCTTGTTTCAATCCGAACTCTATCTTGCCAAGCTGAAATCCGGGATGTACGTCACCGATATGGCCACGGCCAAAAAGAAGGAGCCGATGTTTGTCTGCTTCAACGGCCAGCCGTTCCGCCACGTGAAAGAGCCGCTCAAAGCCAAAGCCGGGGAACGCATCCGTCTATACATACTCAATGCTGGCCCCTGCGGCACTTCCAGTTTCCACGTCGTGGGCACGCTGTTTGACCGGGTCTGGATGGAAGGGCATCCGCAAAACGAAATGCGGGGTGCGGCAACCATTATGCTGCCCTCCTCCGGCGGCGCCATCGTGGAGTTCGTCGTGCCGGAAAAAGGGATTTACACCTTCGTTGACCATGAATTCGCCGATGTGGAAGCCGGGGCGGCCGGTTTGATTGACGCCTCCGGCGATGAAGTAGCAATGAAATAACTGGAGCAGGGTGGAAGAAAGGCCGGTGATCGGAAATGACTAAAAAAAGATGCAGGAGGGGGGACTCTTCCTTGCGGCAACGGCATCATCGGCCTTTCTTTTTTTTCCTTTTGACCATCCTGCTTTTCGCGCCGACCAGCGCGGGTGGACAACAATTAGGAACCGATTCGCTCAAAAACAACAGCATCGACCGCTGCGGAAATTTGAAATCGGTAAACGCCCCGATTATAAATCCCATCTCTCCCACTTCATCGGAGGAGATTCCCTCTCGAAAGGAGAAGCTCATTGTCAGCGGTTCCAAGGGGACGGCTTACTTCTTTCTGGGCTCCCTCTGCCCCTGCACGGATGCTCACAAACATTCCATTATGGAGCTGATGTCGCTCGCGCCCAAAAAGAATGTCAAGCTGGTGGCGGTTTTTCCCAACAAGGGGGAATCGGTGGAGCTGATTGAACACTTTTTCAAGGGAGTCGGCTTCAAGCTGAACTACCTTGTCGATTCCACCAACCGGCTGGTAAAAAGATTCGGTGCCAAAAAGACACCGGAGGTCTTTTTGATTGATGAGAAAGGGAGGGTGGTCTATTCCGGCCCGATTGACGACTCGGTGGAAAATCTGGGGCAAATCAAAAACGCCTATTTGAAAAACGCCGTCCTGGATTTGGCCGAAGGCCGCCCCGTCTCCGTTCCCCGCGCGGAAGGGAGCGGCTGCTGGATTGTTCGCAACCGGTAGGTGCATTTAGAAATAAATAAGGAGAAAAATGGACATCATAGATGGTTTACTTGGGGAGCACGGCGTTTTCTACGCCCTTTTCGACTGGTATGAAAAGTCGGCCGCCCGGGCCGAAACGCTGGCGGACCTTCAACAGATAACCTGTCCGCTCGCCGTTTCGCTCATCTCCCACGCCAAAATGGAGGACAACCTGCTTTTTGCCGCGCTCACAACCGACAGTTTTTTGAAAATGCCCCTGCAGGTAATGGATCGGGAGCACAAAGGTATCGAGCAGGCGCTGTTGGGTGTGGAGAGCTGCACGCGCAGGGAGGAGGCCTTAAACCAGGTTCTGGCGGCCATCGAATCGGCCCGCGAACATTTCGCCAAGGAGGAACGGATTCTGTTCCCGCGCGCCCGGCAGGTTTTGGATGAAAAACAGTTGGCGAAACTTACCCGCCGCTGGGCCGAAGCGCGGGGCGTCGCCGTTTTCTAAAAAAGCTTTTCCAATCGCAATTCTTGAATATCTTCCGTTCCGAAAGAAAGGAGTGTCCTATGCCTGCGCATTGGTTTAAACTTATAGTGGTAATCCTTCTCGGTCTGTTTGCCTGCACGTCGCTTTTGGCGCAGGAAAAACCGGCCGGCAAGGTATGGGGATACGCTTTTGGGGACTACTTCTACAAACTGCACGGCGATGCGGTCGAGGTTTCCCCTTCGCAGTATTCGACAGTAGCGAAAGATTTTCAGGCCTTCCAGTTCCGGCGGCTGCAGCTTTATTACGACCATAATTTGAGTGAAAAGTTTTTTGCCCGCTTTATGATGGAGGTGAACGACAAGTCGCCGATGCCGGATGGTAAATTCGGTGATTTCCTCAAAGCCGCCTATATCGAATGGAAAAACATAATCCCGCGGGGCAACGCCGCCATCGGCCTGTATCCGGCGCCAACTTGGAGCTGGCTTACGGAAAAGGTCTGGAACTACCGCTCGGTGGAAAAAACGATCGCCGATTTCCGCGGCTTCGGCGGTTCCGGCGGCGCAACCGACCTGGGCATCGTTCTGCGTGGCGCTTTCGATGCCGCCGGCCGCTACGGCTACGGATTTATGATTGGCAACGGCACGGGGCAGAAAGCGGAAACCAACAAGTACAAAAAATTTTACGGGGCGCTCTCCGCCAAGCCGGTAAAACAGGTTGTTCTCGAAGCGTACGCGGATTACGAGCCGGGCGCGGCGGATAAAAACATCTCCACCCTGAAGGGGTTTGCGGCCTACGAAACAGGTCGTTTGACCGGAGGGGTTGAAGCGGTGTATCAAACCCAGGAAAATGCCGGTGCCGCCGGTGCTGACAAAACACCATTTGGCATCGCTTTCTTTGCACGGGGGCCGGTGCCCTCGGTTGAAAAGTTAAACGCGTTTGCCCGCTTCGATTTTTTCAACCCGAACACGCAAGTCGCGGATTCCGGCTTCAATGAATACTTTTTTGTGGCGGGGCTAGACTATACGCCGATTAAAAATGTCCATTTTATGCCCAATCTCTGGCTGAACAGTTTTTCGGATAAAAACTCCGCCGGAATTAAAACGTACAGGCCGAAAGATACCGACGTGGTGGCGCGGCTCACTTTTTATTATATATACGAGTAATGCCGGCGCGGAGGGAAACGTAGCATGCACTATCCTTGGTGGTACGTTCCCTTCCTCAATGCGCCGATGCTCATTGCCGCAATCGCCGTTCTACACGTATTAGTATCCCACTATGCGGTCGGCGGCGGGCTTTTTCTGGCGGTGGAAACCAGCTTCGCCTACAAGACGAAAAACACAAACTACCTTGCTTACCTGCGTCAGCATGCCTGGTTTTTCATCCTAATCACCGTCGTCTATGGCGCCATCACCGGCGTAGGCATCTGGTGGACCATCGGGCTGGCCTCGCCTCTGGCCACCGAAACACTCATCCACGCCTTTGTTTTCGGCTGGGCGATGGAGTATGTCTTTTTTGTTCTCGAAGTTGTCTCGGCTTTCATCTTTTATTACTACTGGGGGCGCCTTGATTCCAAAACGCATACAGCTATTGGCTGGATTTATGCCGGAGCGGCCTGGATTAGCTTGGTCTTGATTACCGGCATCACCGCCTTTATGCTGCACCCCGGAAGCTGGCCGGAAAGCAAAAACTTCTGGGCCGGGTTTTTCAACCCGCAGTTTGTGCCGCAGGTTCTTTCCCGCACCGGCGGTTCATTCCTTTTGGCCTCTCTTTACGTCTATCTGCATGCCGCCTTTAAAGTAAAGGACCCGGCGATGCGGGATATGATTGCCGCCCGCTCGGCCCGCCCGGCCCTGCTGGGTTCGATTCTAATTGTCCTCGGCGGAGTCGGCTGGTTTCTCTTTCTGCCGGAATCGGCCAAGGCCGCCCTGGCGGCCGCCAGCACCCTTAACATTATGATGGCGATAATTTTTGCCTTGACGATAGGCGTCTTTCTTCTGCTTTACTTCGGGCCGTACAAGAATCCGGGCTGGCTTACTCCCGGTTTTGCCATCGTGCTTTTTGTGATGGGGCTTTCCGCTTTTTCCACCGGCGAGTTCGTGCGCGAGGCGGTGCGCAAGCCGTTCATCCTCTATAACGTCGTTTTGGGAAATCAGGTTTTGGCGGAAGAAGTCCCGGCGTTGAAGGCCAACGGCTATCTCGAAAGCGGCAACTGGCTGCGCGCGCACGTAGCGGCCCGCTTTCCGCAAACACTCGAAGATGGAAAAATCAACGAGGCAAAATTACTTGAACTTCCCAGGGAAAACCAACTCGAGCTGGGGGAAATGCTTTTCCAGTACGCTTGCAACAACTGTCACGCCACCAAAAACGGCATGTCGGCCGCCTCCCACCTGATGCGGGGCTGGACAGTGGCGATGATTCGCACGGTTTCCCGCGAGCCGGAAAAGATGCACTTCTTCATGCCCCCTTGGGCCGGAACGCCGGAGGAGTCGGAGCTTCTGACCCAATATTTAATTTCCATCGCCCCCGCCCATCCGGCCGGTATGTATTTCGGAGAGGAACAATGACCCCGACCGATTTAATCGGCCCCGCCAGCTCCCTCGGTTCCCCCGCGCCGTACTGGTTTCTGGTTTTCTTCAAGGTGCTCGGATTTATTCTGCATATGATTCCGATGAGCCTGTGGTATGCCGGAATTCTGCTCGCGTTGTTGCTGCGCTGGAGGGGTGGGGAGTTCGGCCGCCTCTGGTCGGCGCGCCTGATGAAGCAGATGCCCCTTTGGGTGGCCTTGGGGGTCAATTTCGGCATCGTTCCCTTATTGTTTACGCAGGTCTCCTATTACCAGGTTTTTTATCCCGCCACCATTCTGATGGCTTGGTTCTGGTTTTCCGTGATTCTCCTTTTGACTCTGGCCTACTACGGCGTCTATATCTACGCCTACGGTTTGAAGGAGGGACAAACCCTCACTCCCTTCCGGCGGGTGGCGGGCTGGATCTCCGCGATTTTCTTTATTGCCATTGGATTTTTGTTCTCCAACGCCTTCAGTCTGATGACCAATTTGGGCGGCTGGCCCGCGCTGGCGGAAAAGACCGGCTATGCCGGGGCGGTTTTCGGAACGGCCTTGAATACGGCCGATGCCACCTTGTGGCCGCGCTGGTTGATGTTTTTCGGTTTGGCACTCACCACCACCGGGGCGTACGCTTTTGTGGATGCCGGGGTTTTCGCCCGCAAGGAATCGGACGCTTATCGTCGAACTTGGGCGGGCAGTTTTGCTCTGAAAATCTACACCCTCGGTATGCTCTGGTTCGCCTTCTTCGGCTCCTGGTATGTTTTCGGCACTTGGCCGACGGAAATCCGCTTGGTGATGTTCGCAATGCCTTTGGGAATTTTGACAGTGCTTACCGGCGTGAGTCCGGGTTTGGTCTGGGTTTGCCTCTGGTTATTCCGCAAATCGGTAGGTAAAGGCACGGCTTTGCTCGTCGCCCTTGCGCAATTCGTGGTACTGGCGCTGAACGCCGTAAGCCGCCAAATCGTTCAGAACCTGGAGTTGAAAAAATTTCTGGACATCACCGCCGAGCCGGTCAAAATACAGCTTTCACCGATAATTCTGTTCCTGCTTCTGTTTGTCTTCGGCGTCGCCGTGGTGGTCTGGATGGTGCGTAAAATTATCGCCGTGGAGGGGAAGCCGGCGGCGGCCGGTTCGTAAACTTTTCAATGGGCAAAAGGGTTTTCTTCGCCATATTGGCTGGCGTATTTCTGGGGCTATCTGGTTTCACTTTTCACTACGCCGAGGGGCTTTCCTATCTTTCCAACGATCCCAAGGCCTGTGTCAACTGCCATGTGATGCGGGACAACTACGATTCCTGGCAGAAGGGGAGCCACCATGCCGCGGCGACCTGCAACGACTGCCACGTGCCGCATTCCCTTGTTCCCAAGCTGGTCACCAAATTGAGAAACGGTTACAACCATTCCAAAGGATTCACCTTTATGGATTTCCCCGAACCGATACGAATCAAACCGGCCAACGCGATGGTCCTGCAGAAAAACTGCATCGGCTGCCACGAAAAAACGGTGCAGGACATCGCCGAGCATGATGAAACCGAAGAAGAGGAAAGCGTTCTGTGCGTCCGTTGCCACACCACGGTGGGGCACGGCGGAAGAAAGTAGGAGGAAAAATGACCGGGTCGAAATGGAGTTATATCGGCGTCACCGTGCTGGTGGCGCTGGCGACGATTGTCGTCGTCGGGCTTTTGATGAGCATAAACGAACGAAAACGGGAAGCGGAGAAACATTTTTTTGAACTCGGGGAACTCACGGAGCAAAGCATCGACCCGGAGCTCTGGGGGAAAACCTTCCCCCGCCAGTACGACGGCTACAAACGCACCGTGGACACCGCCCGCACCCGCTACGGCGGCAGCGAAACGTTTCAAAAACTGGAGGCCGACCCGGGCTTACGGCGCATTTTCGCCGGTTACGCTTTCGGTGTCGATTACCGCGAGGAGCGGGGGCATTTCTTTTCCCTTTCCGACCAGGACTTGACCGAGCGGACCAAAAAATTCAAACAGCCCGGCGCCTGCCTGCAGTGCCACGCAGGGGGGATGGCGGAAGTGTACCGCACGGCCGGCAACGGCGACTTGATGGCCGGGTTCGAAAAAATCTGCGCCATGCCCTTGACGGAAGCGCGCAAACTGGTCAGCCATCCGGTGGCCTGCATCGATTGCCACGACCCAAAGACGATGCAGCTTCGCGTCACCCGCCCGGGGTTTTTGAACGGCATCAAGGCGTACAAGGCCAGCCAGGGGATTAAGGATTACGACCCGAACCGAGATGCCACCCGGCAGGAGATGCGCAGCTTTGTCTGCGGGCAGTGCCACGTGGAATATTATTTCAAAGGGGAGAAGAAGCTCGTGACCTATCCCTGGCAGAACGGGTTGCGTGTGGAGCAGATTGAGGCCTACTATGATGAGGTGGGCTGGAAGGACTGGCTGCATCCGGAAACCGGCGCGCAGGTGCTAAAAGCCCAGCATCCGGAATTCGAACTCTGGAATCAGGGGATCCATTCCCGAAGCGGCGTGGCCTGCGCCGACTGCCACATGCCCTACAAGCGGGAAGGGGCGGTCAAAATAAGCGACCACCACGTCCGCAGCCCGCTGTTAAATGTCTCCCGCGCCTGCCAGCAGTGCCACAATTATCCCGAAAAAGAAATCTTGGATAGGGCCGAAACAATTCAAAAACAGACGCGGGACTTGATGGCCCGGGCGGAAGCCGCCCTTTTGCAGATGATGGACGCCATAAAAGCGGCCAAGGGGCGCGGCGTTCCCGAAGCCCGCTTGCAGGACGCCTTGGCGATGCACCGCAAGGCCCAATGGCGGCTCGATTTCATCAACGCCGAAAACTCGATGGGCTTCCACGCCCCGCAGGAAGCCGCGCGCATTCTGGCCGAAGCGATCGACTACGCCCGGCAGGGACAAATTCTGGCCCAGCAGGTTAAATAAGAAGCTTTTTTTCTACGCCGCCTGTCCCTTGGTGAAATTCAAAAGCCCGCCGGCGAGCAAAATCTGCTTTTGCCGCCCGGTAAACCCGTGCTTCGCCAAAAAATTCCGGTGCTTGGTGGCGTTGCGGATTTCAATCGTCTCCGTCGAATTGGACAAAAACCCGGTCAGCCCGGCAATCTCCAGCTTGTCCCCCTGCTCCTGCCAATCGTAATCCTTGGGGTCGGCAAAAGTCAAAGGCACAATGCCGAAGTTTATCAAATTCGTCCAGTGAATCCGGGCGAAGCTTTTGGCCAAAACGAGCTTGATGCCCAGATACATCGGCGCCAAGGCAGCGTGCTCGCGGGAGCTTCCCTGCCCGTAGTTGTCCCCGCCCAAAATCACCCCGCCCCCTTTTTGCTGCGCCCGCTCCACGAATTTTTCATCCACCCGGAAAAAGACGAACTTGGAAATGGCGGGAATGTTCGAGCGCAAAGGCAAAATCTTGGCCCCCGCCGGCATAATATGGTCGGTGGTGATGTTGTCCCCCAGTTTGATTAGCACTTCGCCCGTAATCGTTTCCTCCATCGGGCCTCGGGTGGGGAGCGGCTTGATGTTCGGCCCGCGCAAAATCTCCACCCCGTCCGGCTTTCTCACCGGTGCGAGTATCATCCGGTCATCCACCACAAAAGTTTTGGGGGTCGGCGTGCGAAAACCCTTCCCCAAGCGGCGCGGGTCGGTAATCACGCCTTTCAAGGCACAGGCCACCGCCGTCTCCGGGCTGGACAAATACACCTGCGCATCCTTGGTGCCGGAGCGCCCTTCAAAGTTCCGGTTGAAGCTGCGCACGGAAACCCCGCCAGAGGGAGGCGCCTGCCCCATTCCGATGCAGGGGCCGCAGGCCGATTCGAGTATCCGCGCGCCGGCGGCGATCAAATCGGAAAGCGCGCCGGATTTGTCCACGTTGTAAAAAACCTGCTTGGAGCCGGGGGTGACGGTCATGTCCAGCCCGGGATAAATCCGCTTCCCCTTCAAAATCTTGGCCGCCACGGACAAATCGTGAAAGGATGAATTGGTGCAGGAGCCGATGCAAACCTGGTCCACCTTGGTCCCTTCCACTTCCTTCACCGGCACCACATTGTCCGGCGAATGCGGCTGGGCAATCAGGGGTTCCAGCTTGTTCAAATCGATGACAACTTCGTCGTCATACTCGGCGTCCTTGTCCGGGCCCAAGGGCTTGTATCCCTTCGGCCGCTTCTGCGCCTTCAAGTACGCCAGCGTGTTTTCGTCCGAGGGAAAAATGGAAGTCGTCGCGCCCAACTCCGCCCCCATGTTGGTAATAGTCCCCCGCTCCGGCACGGTCAAAGATTTCACGCCGGGGCCGGAATACTCAAAAATCTTGCCGACCCCGCCCTTCACCGTCAAGCGGCGCAGCATTTCCAAAATAATATCCTTCGCCGTCACCCAGGGGCGCAGTTTTCCCAAAAGCTGCACCCGCACAATTTTGGGCATCGTCATGTAAAACGGTCCCCCCGCCATCGCCACCGCCACATCCAGCCCCCCCGCGCCGATGGCCAAAGAGCCGATGCCGCCGGAGGTCGGCGTATGCGAATCGGAGCCGAGCAAAGTCGCCCCCGGAACGCCGAACCGCTCCAAATGCACCTGGTGGCAGATACCGTTCCCCGGTTTGGAAAAATAAATCCCGTAGCGCGCCGCCACACTCTGCAAATAGCGGTGGTCGTCGGCGTTTTCAAATCCGGTCTGCAGCATGTTGTGGTCCACGTAGGAAACGGAAAGCCGGGTTTTCACCTTGGGAATCCCCATCGCCTCGAACTGCAGATAGGCCATTGTGCCGGTGGCGTCCTGGGTCAGGGTCTGGTCGATTTTTATCGCCACTTCCTTCCCCGGTTTCATTTCCCCTTCAACCAAATGCGCTTCGATAATCTTTTGCACCAAATTCCGCTTCATTTTATATCCTTTCAACAGGTCTTAAATCTCCAATTTTTCCAGCCATACTATCCAACATCTTACATCGGAAGATTGTTTCTGTCAATTGAGGCTGGGTAGTAAAGCTTCAGCAGCGATTTTTAATCCCTAATCTCCAATCTCTGCTTTTTTTGTCCCCCTTACCAAGGGGGACGAGGCCCGCAGGGCCGGAGGGGGTGTTTTTTTGCGGCGGTTGCAAAATTCTTGCAAATTCCTTTTGGGTGTGTTAAACTATACCACGCAAATGAAACGCGTGTTGGAAAAAGAACCGCAAATTTCCCAGGTCAGCCAGTTCACGGCCATCCGCGCCTTCATCGACCGGAACTTTCAGCATTTCAACGCCGCCGTCGTAAAAGACGCCTGCCGCTCCTACGAACAGCTTCTGGCGGGCGGGGGAAAAATGTTTCTGGCGATGGCCGGAGCGATGAGCACCGGCGAGCTCGGCATCACCCTTGCCGAAATGATTCGCAAAGGAAAAATCCACGCCATCTCCACCACCGGCGCCAATCTCGAAGAGGACATTTTCAACTTGGTTGCGCATAATTTTTACGAACGGGTTCCCGGCTACCGCTATCTGTCGAAAGATGACGAGGAAAAACTCTTGGACCGCCATCTAAACCGCGTCACCGACACCTGCATCCCGGAAGAAGAAGCAATGCGCAAAATTGAACGCATCATCCTCGAATACTGGAAGAAGGCCGAAGCAAAGAATGAACGCTATTTCCCCCACGAATATATGTACCAGATGATAAAAGACGGCGCCCTGGAAAAACTGTACGAAATCGACCCGCGCGATTCCTGGATGGTCGCCGCGGCCGAAAAAAACCTCCCCATCTTCGTCGGCGGCTGGGAGGATTCCACGTTGGGCAACAAATTCGTGGCGGATGTCAAAAAAGGAAACATCAAAAAAATCTCCGTCGTCAAATCGGGCCTCGAATATATGGACGCGCTCATCGACTGGTACGAGGCCACCTCGGCCAAATCCCCCATCGGCTTTTTCCAAATCGGCGGCGGCATCGCCGGCGATTTTCCCATTTGCGTGGTGCCCCTCTTGGAGCAGGATTTGTTCCGGGAAAACGTCAAAAAATGGGCCTACTTCTGCCAGATTTCCGATTCCACCACCTCCTACGGCTCCTACTCCGGCGCCACCCCCAACGAAAAAATCACCTGGGGAAAAATCGCCAAGGAGACCCCCAGCTTCATCATCGAATCAGACGCCACCATCGTCGCCCCCCTGATGTTCGCCTACCTTTTAAGCGAATAGCGTCTCAAACCCGATTGCCTTTGTAGGGGCAGACCGATGTGTTTGCCCTGTTTTTAATGGTATCTATTTTCGGTTCTGCCCGAAATCCTTCCAAAAATCCTGTTCCGCACTATCCGGTTTCCCTGCGGTATTTTCCATATCATATTTCCACCGCAACGGATTTTGAATTATGTATTCCCTGATTTTATTCAAAGATTCTTCATTGCGGATAATGTGCTCGTAATAATTGCGATGCCAGATGGGAAACTCTGGGGTGTGACGCAACTCATTTATTAGTTTTGTGGCCGCCGACTTGAATGATCCGACGATTGCTCCAACTGAACATTTTTTCACCCCTGTCGGCCGCACGATTTTCTCGGTTCCGGCCGGGGTTGGGTGTTTTTGTAAGGGCGAGGCATGCCTCGCCCCTACATCACTAATCACAATAATTCCATGAATATGATTGGGCATTACCACATATCCGTCAATTTCAACATTTGGGAAATGGTGCGGAATTTCTTCCCAGCAATCCCGTACTACCTGTCCAATTTTAGACAGATGTATTTCACCGTTCACAGCCTCGCCGCATAAACATTCTCGATCTTTTATCAGAATGGTGACAAAATACGCCCCCTCCTGCGCATAATCGTATCCCTTCAATCGAACGGAACGCCGATGATGAACCTCCGGATTGTATTTCATCTTTTCGAGGGGAAATTACAAACCAAAACCGGTTTTTGGTAGGGGCAGGTCTTGTGCCTGCCCGTTTCTGTCTTTGTAGGGGCGAACCTTGTGTTCGCCCGTAGGGGCTTTTTTCGGTCTTGCAATTACCTAAAAACTGCTTGACTTGGCAACTTTCACGTTGCAGATTAACAACAGGACAAGAGGGCAGAATGGCTCAGCCCAAAACTATATCGGTTGCCTTCAGGGCAAGAATTAATCCAAAGAGGGTAAACGTTATCAAGATTTTCTCGCTTTTTTTGACCCCTTTTATCTATTTGAATCCCTTATTGACATTCGCCGACACTGAACAGTTTGGCTCACTGCTTTATCAAAAAGTTGGAGCAACAGATGAAATGCTCGGCTTTTCAGTTGCAGGGGCTGGAGATGTTGACGGTGACGGTTTTGCAGACTTTATCGTCGGTGCTCCACTCGCTGACCCAAACGGTCAATCAGATGGTGGATCGGTTTATGTTTATTCCGGAGCAACAGGTGCCCTGCTATATCAAAAGAATGGTACGACGGGAGATTCGCTGGGGTTTGCGGTGGATGGAGCCGGCGATGTAAATGCAGATGGGAGAGACGATTTCATCGTCGGAGCCCCCGGAGCTGACCCGGACGGCATCGGCAGTGCTGGTTCTGCATATGTGTTTTCCGGAGCCGATGGTTCCCTTCTTTATCAAAAAAATGGAGTTGCCGTATTTGATGAATTGGGTCGCACAGTAGCCGGAGTAGGAGATATCGATGGCGACAGCTGGGCCGACTTCATAATCGGAGTCCCTTTCGCGGACCCGGACGGGATTTTTGCGGCAGGTTCGGCACTGATATTTTCTGGCAGCACGGGCAACCTAATCTTTCAAAAAAATGGGCCAACCAGTGGCGATCGATTTGGGGAATCGGTGGCAGGAACTGGAGACGTGGATGGGGATGGGAGGGATGATTTCATTGTGGGGGCGCCGTTCGCAGGTGCCGGATACGCTGACTCTGGTTCAGCTTTTGTTTACTCCGGGGCGACGGGAGCGCTGGTTTATCAAAAAAAAGGAACATTTGCCTACGGATGGTACGGAAATTCCGTTGCGGGCGGCATTGACGTAAATCAGGATGGCTACAAAGATTTCATCATTGGCGCTCCCAACGCCAAACCCGATAGCATTAGTGGGGCAGGTTCCGCTTTCATTTATTCAGGAGCGGATGGCACGCTATTGTATCAGGTCAATGGCACCACGGCCTACGCGAACTTAGGATACTCTGTAGCTGGCATAGGAGATGTCAATGGCGATAGCAGTGATGATTTCATCCTTGGCGCTCCAGGTGCAGAACCCGGCGGCGTAGGCTACGCTGGTACGGCCTATGTTTATTCCGGTTCGGACGGCAACTTACTATTTGAAAAGGATGGAATAAATACTTTGGAAGCTCTTGGTTGGTCTGTTTCTGGGGCCGACGACGTGAATGGAGATGGTCTGGCCGATTTCATTATAGGAGCTAGGGCGGCCAGATATGGGACCCTTTCTTATCCCGGGGCCGCCTTAGTTTATGCTTATTCCACGGCAATTCCTCAAGATATAACACCACCGTTTGTAAATGTCCTCGCACCAAATTTAAGTGAGGATTGGATTGTTGGTTACCCTTATACAATTGCTTGGACATCGACCGATAGCATTGGAGTTGCGTCGATTCAAATTCTGCTTGACCGAAATGATGATGGAAGCTTCGACGAAGAAATTGCCAATCTGCCCGGTAATCCTCCCGGAGCATTCACTTGGATTGCTACGGGGAATGTGTCGAACCAAGTCAGAATTAAGGTGGCTGCCACGGATTACTCCGGCAATGTCGGTTCGGATATCTCCAATTCTCCCATCCGTATTGTGGAACCAAGACAGGATATTGCTTTGCTCTACCGTAGCAATGGAAACGCCCCAAATGAACGTTTCGGTTATTCCTTGGCAAAACTGGGGGATATCAATGGCGACGGCAAACTTGATTTCCTAGCAGGGGCTCCCGGAACATCGCAGGGTGGTTCGGTATTTTCATATTCCGGCATAACGGGATCTTTACATTATCGTATTGATGCGCTCTCTCGCGGCAGTTTTGGCTCTTCAGCTGCGGGTGGAGAGGACGTAAACGCGGATGGTTTCCCGGATTTCATAGTCGGCGCACCGGGATCAGCGGCAGTTTATATCTTTTCCGGAGCAACCGGGTCTTTGTTCACCGAGAACAGATATTATTATGAGTCATTTGGCACGACAGTTGACCTCATACAAGATGTCAATGCGGATGGAAAAGCTGACTACCTGGTAGGATCACCGTACAAATATTGTCAATTGGGATATCAATTGTATGGCGGCGGTGCAGCCAATCTATTTACTTCCTCGGGAACATATCTTTTTGACGAGCCACTTTGCTGGAACAACTTCGTGGGTTCATCCGTTGCCGGAGTTGCCGATTTAAATGGCGACGGTATTGAAGACATTGTAGTAGGCGCACGTGCTGCTGATCTCATCTATGTGTATTCCGGTGCCACTCGTTCACGTCTTTATGCTAAGGCTTTAGTCAATACTGCAATCGCCGGCCTCGGCGACATCGATGGAGACAACAAGGCAGAGTTATTAATAGGAAATGGCAATGGTGCTATGGTTTTGTCCGGTGCCACAGGTAATCTTCTCTATCAAAAATTAGGTCTGCTTCAGGGCAATCTTGGCAATTCGTTGGCCGAGATTGGTGACATTGACCGTGATGGCATATCAGATTTCGCTATTGGTGCACCAACAGCTGATCCGAACAATATGCAGGACGCGGGCGCCGTTTTCCTTTTTTCAGGTGGGACTGGGTCTTTGCTTTTTCAAATCAACGGCGGCGCGCCCGGGGACAACTTTGGTACCTCGTTGGTTGGATTTACGGACCCACTGGACGGTCGGTCTATCGTTATTGTGGGTGCACCCGCTGCCGACCCCAACGGGCAAGGCTCGGCCGGTTCCGTTTTCGTTTATAGTTTGCCTTGTAGTCAGATAAAGGGAGATCTGGATTTGAATGGTGTTCAAAATTTAGTTGATGTCCTTCTGCTAATAAACAAGGTTTTCACAAACGAACAATTGCTTGCCTCCAATTGCGCAGGCGATGTTAATTGTGATTTCGACTTAACTCCCGCTGATGTGGTGATATTTTTGCGATCGCACTTTCTCAATATTCCAATTACCTGCAGTCCATAAAGGGTAAATAGCATGGTTGCATGCTCTAAATTCGAGCGTTCGCAAGTGTATGATCGTCAAACCAATTCAAAAATCTTAAAAATTTTTTCTCTCCCAATACAGCCGGCTTTTCTGTTTTTCTGCGTTTTTTCCTCTTTAATCTCTTTTCTCCCAACAAAATAGCAGAAACGCTACAACTTCGGAGTGAAAAATGGGGGGTGGGCCTATAGTAGAGGGACGTGGTGAAGGGTAATCCCCAAACCACGAGCCCTGTTTCGTGCAAACGGGTCGGTTTGGGCGTCAATCTGGCATGCCCGAGCCGAATCCCGGAAGGGTCCAAGGAGCCGGTAAGGCAAAAAACACGGATTCCCCCCCTTCCGGGGTTGATTTCCTCTCATTGCCTCGGGGAAAGAACGGCTGACTTTTCTTACTGACCGGTAACCCCGCCTTGTCCTTGAAAGGGGCGGGCGGTTTTAGACCAGAAGCGCCTTCGCGGGGGCCTGCCGCGCGCAGGGCAGAACAACTATACAGGCAGGCCGTACGGAGAGGACCACCGTATCGGGGAACTAATTCCCCATATCAGCGTAGGTTCCGTCTCCCACTTTCACGGCTGTTTTAAAACCCAGTTGCACGTAAAAAAAGGAAACAAAAAAGGAAAGGCGTAGGGGCGGGGTCTCCCCGCCCCTGCCTTCCCTAACCTGCTCTTTTTGTCCCCCTTGGCAAGGGGACGAGGCTCGAAGAGCCGGAGGGGGTGTTTTACCCCCGATTTTGCACCCCCCATAATTGTATGGGGGTTTTTTTATTTGTTTTTACAAATTCACAACAAAAATCCCATCGTTTTTGTAAGGGCGAGGCATGCCTCGCCCCTACAACCTCGTATTCCCCTCCTTAATCCCTCGCCCTTGCCAATCCGGGAGAAATTTTTAACTTATAATCGATGGCGATTCCGTTCAAAACCTACGACCCGCACAAGCCGAATTTTTACGCCGAGGCCTTCCCCCGCCCAAACATCCGCTCGATGGACGACTACGCCGAGGCCTACACCCGCTGGGCCATCGACTCCGGCGTTTTCGACTGGGTGGAGGGAACCACCCTTCGCGCCGTCGCCACGGATATGCACCTTTTGACCAAGGAACCGGTGCATTACGGGCTTTTCAAGGGGAAGGAACGCTTCCTCCATCCGCACATCGCCAAGCTCTTGGGCATCAGCCCCGTGGGCTATCCCGAAGACAAGCTTTCCTGGCTCGCCGGCGGCACCATCCGCCAGACGCAAAACATCATCGCCTATCACCAGGGCTCCTCCGAGTTCGGTTCCAGCCAGCAGCAGAACCAGCTCCGCAAACTCGGCTACATGCCGCCGATTTTTGAAAAGTACGCCCGCAACGTCATCGGCGAAGAAGGGGAACACGGCACGCAGATGGGCTACTGGCTGGGGATGACCGGCGGGGATTTCGAATGGCTCTTGGTGGAGGATTTGCTGGCGCGCAACGCCAACTCCGACGACCCGAATTTGCAGCAGCCCTTAATCGAGTTCAACCCGCCGGTGGAAACGCTCCCGGAAATGGGGCATTACTTCGACAAGCAGGATCGGGACGGCTGGTCAAAACTGGTTAGCTCCAGCGACACGGCAGACGCCCTCTACGCCGGAATGATGCGCTACTTCTTGAAGCAGGAGGCCAAGCATCTGGGGAGCGGGCAGCAGATTATCGAGCTTTATTTGCAGGCGGGCAGAATCCCGATGGATTTGCATTTGAAAATGGAGTGGGAATGGTCCGCCCGTGCCTACCGCCTGCACGGCAACCCCTACAACTCCGACGGGGCAAGGCGGAATTTCCAAATCGGCGCCAAAAATCCGATTCTCCCCTGGGATCGCAAAGGCCCGAACGGCGAGATTTTGAGTTTCACCATGCCGCACCCGAAAGGGAAGAATGGCTTCCTCACCGTCCCCATCACGCCGGAGATGGACCCGGGGCATTTGAACGGCTACGAGGCCACGACCGTGCGCAAGCGGATAATGGGCCAGAATGATGGCAAACGGAGCGGGCTTTTGTCTGAATCCCAGCGCAAGGAGATGCGGGCGTTTTTGGAAAAGGTTACTATGCACGTGCCGGAGCCGGCCCGGAGAGAATTGCTGAACTCCGGCAAAATCCCGACCGCCGAAATTTCCTGGCGGCCGTATCATCTGGCGTTCATTGAAGACCCCTGGCCGCATTTGCGGGGGTATTACACGGACGTTTTCGGCTATCCGATTCCTTCCGAGCGGGAGTATCTTGAATACCGCAAGCTGGTGGACATCACCCCTGCCGACCGGGAAAAGATTCTGGAGCTTACCCGCAGCAAGGGATGGATGGTGGAGTTCGAACCGGGGAGCCGGTATGACGTTTACAAAGACGGCCAGGTGCAGCCGGACAAGGATGACATCGTTTTGTACGAGTTCAAAGTGGGCGCCCCGGTGCAGCGTTTCAAAGTGCTTTTCACCTTCCCGCAGGCAATGAGCAAATTCGAAGCGGAGCGCCCTTCGCAAAAGCCCTCCCCAGTCTCCGGCTCCGACGGCGCCCAGACCCTTTGGGATTTGCATGATGATATTGTGGGAAATTGAGAAATTGAACAGTTTTGTTAGGGTTTTCACAAGCCCAAATCTCCAATTCCTGCAATAACTTAGCAGGGATTAAAATTCTTTCAAAAACCCTTGACAATTCTCCCATAAAGTTCGTATCATTAAATGCCGACCTTATAGGTCGGGAATAGGGATGGACGTAAGAGCAGTCCCTGCAAAGGCATAGGGAAGGATAAAAATGGCCATTACGGATGAAAATATAAAGCTCCAGAACCCGGTCCCGGAAGAAGGGGTTGAGGAACTGGTTGGCAAAGAATACAAGTACGGCTTCTACACTGACATCGAGCAGGATAAGGCCCCCAAGGGATTGAATGAGGATATTATTCGCCTCATTTCGGCCAAGAAGGAGGAGCCGGAGTTTATGCTGGAATGGCGGCTGAAAGCGTTCCGCCACTGGCAAAAAATGGCCAAGGAGGAGGGCCAGCCGCGCTGGGCCAACATCCACTATCCGGAAATCGACTATCAGGATATTATCTACTACGCCGCCCCGAAAAAGAAGCCGAAATTGGACAGCTTGGACCAGGTGGACCCGGAGCTTTTGAAAACCTTTGAGAAGCTGGGGATACCGCTCGACGAGCAAAAAATGCTTACCGGCGTGGCGGTGGATGCGGTTTTTGACTCGGTTTCGGTCGCCACGACTTTCAAGGCGAAATTAGCGGAATTGGGAATCATTTTCTGCTCCTTTTCCGAAGCGGTGAAAAATCATCCGGAGCTCATCAAAAAGTATTTGGGCACGGTGGTGCCGCCCAATGACAATTTCTTTGCCGCACTGAACTCGGCGGTATTTACGGACGGCTCCTTCTGCTACGTGCCGAAGGGAGTGCGCTGCCCGATGGAGCTTTCCACTTATTTCCGTATCAACGCGGCCGACACTGGGCAGTTTGAACGGACTTTAATCATTGCCGATGAAGGGGCCTACGTTTCGTATCTCGAAGGATGCACGGCGCCGATGCGGGACACCAACCAACTGCATGCGGCGGTCGTTGAATTAGTTTCGCTCGAAGGGGCTACGGTAAAATACTCCACCATCCAGAATTGGTATGCCGGGGACAAGGAAGGGAAAGGGGGGATTTTCAACTTCGTCACCAAGCGGGGAAAATGCCTGGGCAAAAATTCGAAAATCTCCTGGACGCAGGTTGAAACCGGCGCGGCGATTACCTGGAAATATCCTTCCGTGATTCTGGAAGGGGAAAATTCCATCGGCGAATTTTATTCCGTTGCCGTCACCAACAATTATCAGCAGGCGGACACCGGTACGAAGATGATTCATTTCGGCAAAAACACCAAAAGCACCATCGTTTCGAAGGGGATTTCGGCCGGGCACGGGAACAACACCTATCGCGGGCTGGTGAAAATGCAGCCGCGGGCCAAGGGGGCGCGGAATTATACGCAGTGTGATTCCTTGCTCATCGGGGACAAGTGCAGCGCAAACACCTTCCCGTACATCGAGGTGCAGAACAGCTCCTCTTCCGCCGAGCATGAGGCCTCCACTTCGCGCATCAGCGAGGACCAGATTTTTTACTGCAAGCAGCGGGGGTTGAACACCGAGAACGCGATTTCGATGGTGGTGAACGGGTTCTGCAAGGAGGTTTTTCGGGAATTGCCAATGGAATTTGCCGTGGAAGCAACGAAGCTTTTGTCGGTCAGTTTGGATGGGAGCGTGGGGTAGACCCCACCTTAAACAAGTAAAACGAAAATGGAGAATAACGGAATGCTGGAGATAAAGAATTTAAGAGTGGCGGTGGGAGGGAAGGAAATTCTGAAAGGAATCAACCTCAAAGTAAACGCCGGCGAGGTGCATGCCGTGATGGGACCGAATGGCTCTGGCAAAAGCACTTTGGCGCAAGTTTTGGCGGGGCATCCTTCTTACCAGGTGCTCGAAGGGAAAGTTCTCTACCAGGGGAAAGACCTTCTTGAAATGGCGCCGGAGGATCGGGCCAAGGAAGGAGTTTTTATGGCCTTCCAATATCCAGTGGAAATTCCGGGTGTTTCCAACGCTTACTTTCTGCGCTCGGCCTACAATGAAATCCGCAAGCACAGGGGCGAAGAAGAGCTGGATGCAATGGAGTTTTTGAAACTTCTGCGCCAAAAAATGAAAGTGATGCATATGGACCAAACTTTAATCAACCGGCCGGTGAACGAGGGGTTTTCCGGCGGGGAGAAGAAGAAAAACGAGATTTTCCAGATGGCGGTTCTGGAACCGAAGCTGGCGATTCTGGACGAAACCGATTCCGGGCTGGACATCGACGCCTTGAAAGTGGTCGCCGAAGGCGTTAACAATCTCCGCAAGCCGGAGAACGCCACCGTCTTAATCACCCATTATCAAAGATTGTTGAACTACATCACGCCGGATTTTGTGCACGTTCTGGTGGGCGGCAAAATCGTCCGCTCCGGCGGCAAGGAACTGGCTTTGGAACTGGAAGACAAAGGTTATGACTGGGTGCGGGAGAAGGACGCCGCTTTGGCGGGAGCATAAATGAGCACGACTTTGGTTTCTCCCAATCTCACGGCGCCGGAAAAGGCGCACTACGTGGCGGATTTTGAGCTCTTCAACAAAAACGGTGCGTCCGCCGCGCCGGTGTGGGTGCGGAAGCTTCGGCAAGAAGCGTTCGCCCGCTTCGTGGAGATGAATTTCCCCACGATGAAGGACGAGGAGTGGAAGTATACGAGCGTTTTGCCGATTGTGAAACTTCCTTTTCGACTGGCCTCCAAATTTCCAAGCGGGCTTTCCAAAGCTGAAATCGAAGCCCACTTTTTCGGGCAGTCCGATTGGCCACGGCTGGTTTTCGTGAACGGAATTTTTTCCAAGGAGCTTTCCGCCGTTTCCGGGCTGTCGGAAGGGGTACTGGTAAAAAATCTCGAAGCGGCGTTCAAAGAAAATTCTGAATTGGTGGAAAAATATCTTGGTCGCTACGTGCCGTCGGATACCAATATTTTCACGGCGCTCGGGACGGCGTTTTTGGAAGAGGGAGCATTCGTTTATCTCCCAGCAGGAATCGTCCTGGAGAAACCGATTCACCTTCTTTTCGTTTCCACGGCGGAGAAAGAAGTTACCGTCTCACATCCGCGTATACTCGTCGTTGCCGAAGCGGGGAGTCGTGGCGCCGTTATCGAGAATTATCTTGGGAAATCGAATCAGCCGTATTTCACGAACGTAGTCACGGAAATTGTCGTGGGAGAGAACGCTTCTCTTGAGCATTACAAACTGCAGCGGGAGGATGGGCACGGGTTTCACATCGCGGCCACGGAGGTTTATCAAAAGCGGGCCAGCCATTATTCCGGATTCACGCTGGATGCCGGGGCACAACTAGGGCGGAACACCCACCGGGTCGTTCTCGACGGGGAAGAAGTGGAGTGCCATTTGAACGGGCTTTACATTGCGAGCGGCAAACAGCATATCGACAACCATACCGCCATCGACCACCGGTGCCCGAACGGCAAAAGCTTTGAAGTTTACAAGGGGATCGTGGATGGCCGGGCGCGGGCGGTTTACAACGGCAAGGTTTTCGTCCGGCAGGCGGCGCAGAAGACCGATTCGAAGCAGACCAACAAAAATTTGATTCTGTCCGATTTGGCCACCGTGGACACCAAGCCGCAACTGGAGATTTTTGCCGACGACGTCAAGTGCACGCATGGGGCGACGGTCGGCCAACTGGATGAGACGGCGATTTTCTATTTGACCGCGCGGGGCATCAGTCGTCCCAATGCGGAACGGCTACTCACCTTCGGGTTCGCCAACGACGTCATCAACCGCATAAAACTGGAGCCGATGCGGGCCGAACTGGAGGCGGAGCTTTTGGCCCGGATAGAAAGCGGCTCCAACTCGAAATAGGTTTTTATGGCAACCACCATCACCCCCGATAGGCCGGTCGACACCCGTCCGATTCTTGACGTGGAGAAAATCCGCAAGGATTTTCCGGCGCTGCATCAAAAAGTGTATGGCAAGCCCCTGGTGTATCTGGACAACGCCGCCACCAGCCAGAAGCCGCAGGCGGTTATCGACACGGTTTCCCGCTACTACACGATAGAGAATTCCAACATCCACCGCGGGGTGCATTACCTAAGCGAGCGGGCGACCCGGGCGTACGAAGACGCCCGTGCAAAAGTCAAAGCGTTCATCAATGCCCGCGAGGCGCGGGAGATTGTTTTTTGCCGCAGCACCACGGAAGGGGTCAACTTGGTGGCGCAGAGCTTTGCGCGGGGGATGTTAAAGCCCGGCGACGAGATACTCATCACGACGATGGAGCATCATTCCAACATCGTGCCGTGGCAGATTTTGTGCGAGCAAGCCGGCGTGGTCTTGCGGGTGGCCCCCATCAACGATGCCGGGGAGCTTGTGCTTTCCGAATTCGAGAAGATCTTGACTTCGAAAACGAAGTTAGTTTCGATTGCGCATATCTCCAACGCGCTTGGAACCATCAACCCGGTGGAAGAGATTATCGAGATGGCGCATCGGCGCAACATTCCGGTGGTGGTGGATGGCGCGCAGGCGGTGCCGCATCTCAAAGTGGACGTGCAGAAATTGGACTGTGATTTTTATCTTTTCTCCGGGCACAAGATGTTCGGGCCGACCGGCATCGGCGTGGTGTACGGCAAGGTGCATTTGCTTGAAGCTATGCCGCCGTATCAAGGGGGCGGGGATATGATTCTCTCGGTCACGTTTGAAAAGACGACCTACAACGTGATTCCGCACAAATTTGAAGCCGGGACGCCGAACATTGCCGGGGCCATCGGTTTGGGGGTGACCGTCGATTATCTCTCCGGCATCGGAATGGAAAACATCGCGGGATACGAGGAGGAGCTTTTGGAATACGGCACGGAGAAGCTTTCGGCCGTTACGGGTTTGCGGCTTATCGGCACGGCAAAGCGCAAGGCAAGTATCCTCTCTTTCGTGATGGACGGGATTCATCCCCACGACATCGGCACGATTTTGGATCGGGAAGGGATTGCTGTACGCACGGGCCACCACTGTGCCCAGCCGGTGATGCAGCGCTTCGGCGTGCCGGCCACGGTGCGGGCGTCGCTCGCTTTCTACAACACTAAAGAGGAAATTGACGCTTTGGTTGCCGGACTTTTGGAAGTGAGAAAGGTTTTTGGATGATTTCGGAAATCGGCGAACTGTATCAGGAAGTAATCATCGACCACAGCAAGCGGCCGCGCAATTTTCGCATTCTGGAGAAAGCGGACCGGAAAGCGGAGGGGTACAACCCGCTCTGCGGCGACCGGCTTGTTCTGTTCTTGAACATGGACGACGAGAGGATTGCCGAGATTTCGTTTCAGGGCGCCGGCTGCGCCATTTCGACCGCTTCGGCCTCGATAATGACCTCCGAACTAAAAGGTAAGACGGTGGCGGAAGCGGAGGCAATTTTTGAGCAATTTCACCGGATGGTCACCGGTGCGCCGGATGGCGACTGGGAAGAAAAGCTGGGGAAGCTGGCGGCTTTTTCCGGCGTGTCGCAATTTCCGGTGCGGGTGAAATGCGCCAGTTTGTGCTGGCATACTTTGAAAGCTGCGCTGGAGGACAAGAAGGAAACCATTTCAACAGAATAACGGTTGGAATAAACAATGGAAGGAGAACAATAAATGGTAACATTAACGCCAACGGCCGGGGAGGCCGTGCGGGGAATCATCGAGCAGGAAAAACTGCCCCAGACGACCGCCTTGCGACTGGGGGTCACAAAGGAAGGATGCGAAGGGAGTGGCACGAAATTTCGCTATGTTTTGGATTTCGACGCAACGCCGGCCAAGGAAAACGACTCGGTTTTCGAATCCGAAGGGATGAAAATTTTGGTGGACAACGACAGCTTGCCTCATCTTTCCGGCCTGCAGTTGGATGCGCGGAAGCAGATGGGCGGGGTGCAGTTCGTTTTCCGCAATCCGCAGGCGAAGCACAGTTGCGGCTGCGGGCACTCCTTTTCCGAGGAAGCGCCGGAGTCGCATTAAACCGTGCTTGAGACGATGGAGAAGACCCCTCTTACGGCCCTGCCTCTGGAAGCCCAGATCGTCGAGGCGATCCAAGGTTGCTACGACCCGGAAATTCCGGTGAACATCTACGAGTTGGGGCTGATTTACGACTTGAGGGTCAGCCCGGAGGGGAAGGTGGAAATCAAAATGACCTTGACCACCCCTCACTGCCCGGTGGCGGGCTCGCTTCCCGGTGAAGTGGAGGAGCGAGTGCGGGCCGTTCCCGGCGTCAAGGACGTAAAGCTGGAACTGGTCTGGGACCCCCCCTGGGATATGAGCAAAATGTCGGAGGCGGCCAAGCTGGCGTTGGGGCTTTTGTAACTTTTTGGATGCAAAACAAAAAGGGCGTCGCAAGACGCCCTTTTTAATTTACGGCCAGATAATTTCAACCGGCGATGACAGGCTCGGCGTGTTTTTCAAGTTCCGCAACTGATGACGCGCCGAATTTTTTGAACCAAGGGGTGGCGGCTTTCAAGCGTTCGTTTAAGGCCTGGATGTTTTTCACACCGACATTTGCCATCCAATCCTCCAGCGCCTTCAGCCCCTGCTTGGCGTAAACTGGAATTCCTTCCTTCCAGGTGGCACGGCCGCACAAAACGCCGTTGAAATCGGTTTGTGCCTCGGCGGCCAGCTCCAAGCTTTCCAAAAACTGGGCGTTGGAAACCCCCGCGCTTAAATAGATGAACGGTTTTTTAGCCGCCTTGGCGGCTTTCTTGTAATGCTCCATCGCCTCCGCTTTCGAATACGCCTTTGTCCCCTTGAAAGCCTTGGTCCCCTCGACAAATTCCAAGGCGACGGGGATTTCGACCTTCAGAACGTCCACCCGGTATTCCGGTTTGGAAAACTCGGCGATACTCTTGGTCACGATTTCCGGTTTTTGCTTGGCGTATTCGACCGATTTTTCATCCCCACCCTTGGGGTCGTAGCCCACAAACTCGAGGAAATAGGGGATGTCATAAAGCGCGCACTCGGCGCCGATGCGCTCCACGAAGGAATGCTTTTCGACATTCACCTTGGCATCGTCGAAGGGGGTGTAGTAAATCAACAGCTTTACGGCGTCGGCGCCGGCGGCTTTCAGCCTGCGCACGGTCCAGTCAATCAGCAAATCGGGAATCCTTCCCGGGCGGGTGTTGTCATAGCCGGACTGCTCGTAGGCCAAAAGGACGCCTTTGCCTTTGGCCCTTTGTTTCATCGCAGGCAGGCCGTATTCCGGGTCGAGCAGAATGGCGGAGGCATTCGGCGTTAAAATCCGGGTAACTGCCGACTTGAATTCGGCCATCATTTCGGAAGTGACCTGCTCGGCCGGCACGCCCTTTTCCTTGGCAATCGCTTTCTTTAACGAGCCACGCTGATCCATCGCCGCGGCGGCAATCACTCCGCGGGAGTCCGCCAGCGCCTTCATTCCGTTCAATTTTCCGGGTGTCCAGTTCATTTATTACAAGGTAATTTTTTGAGGCGGAAAATTCAACTGGTTTCGAAATGGGCTAACGCCCTTCGGCTGCGCTCAAGGCAGGCAAGGTTCGCCCTCGCGATGCCCCCTGCACCGCAGGGGATTAATACTCGTACCGGCGGCGGCCGATTCCCGCCAGAACCCCAAGCATAATCCAGGAGGTTATCATCGAGGTGCCGCCGTAGGAGACCAGGGGCAAGGGCAACCCCGTAACCGGCATCAAACCGATGGTCATCCCTACGTTGACCAAAACTTGAAAGGTCAAAACCGCGGTAATTCCCAAGGCGGTGAAACTGGCGAAAGAATTGCGGGCCTTTTGAGCGTAGTCAATTCCCCGGTAAATCAAATAGCCGAAGAGGGCCAGAAGCGCCAAGACCCCCAAAAACCCGAATTCCTCCCCCACTACGGAGAAGATGAAATCGGTGTGCTGTTCGGGAAGAAAAGCCAATTTGGTCTGTGTTCCCCCCATATACCCCTTTCCCAAAAGTCCCCCTGAACCGACGGCGATTTTGGACTGGATAATCTGGTAGCCGGCGCCGCGCGGGTCCCGGTTGGGGTCCAAAAATATCAGGATGCGAAGTTTTTGGTAATCGTGTAGCCGGTTCCAGACCAACGGCATAATCATTCCAGCCAATAAATTTACGGTCACGGTTGCCGTGGAAAAGAACCCCCCGGGTCGAACCAGATACAGGACTACCAACAGCAGAATAAAGAAAAGCCCCCAGGAGACCCAGTGCAAAGCTGCTAAGAGACTCAAAGCGGGGGAGATGATGAAAAACAGATAAATCGCCGGGATGGAGGACCAAAAAAGCATGGCCAGGAAGATGGCAAAAAAGACGAGCGAGGTGCCCAAATCCGGCTGGCGGAGAATCAAAAGCATCGGCAGAAGCGCCAAAAAAAGGGCGGGCAGGAGCCGTTTGGAGATGTTCGTTTCGTATTTGGAAGAATAGGCCAGAAAGCGGGCCAGGGCAAAAACGGTGGCGATTTTGGCCAGTTCGGAAGGTTGCAGGTTCAAAAACCCCAAATCGTACCAGCGGGTGGCCCCGAGGCGGGTGGAGCCGAGAAAGAAAACACCGACGAGCGCGAGGATGGCGGCGGCGTAAAAAAGATAAGCGAAGGCCTCGAAAAAACGGAAGGGGAGGACGTACACAATCCAGAAGGCGACCAGTCCAAGGGCAATCCAGAATAACTGTTTTAAGTAAAGGTCCTGCTCGACCGGATTGGGGGACATATGGGTGGAACTGTAAATCAACGCCACCCCCGAAAGGGAAAGGATTACGCCGATGGTCCAGAGCCAGCGGTCGACTTCGTTCCAAAACTCAAGAATTACGGTCTTTATGGCGCGCATATCAGTCGGAATACTCAAAGGTGGCGGAGTCGGCCGGGCTGACCAGTGGTCCGGTCGACTTTCTTTTCAACAGGTAGGCCTGCAGCATCTGTTGGGCCACCGGCGCGGCGATGTCGCCGCCGTGACCGACGTTTTCCACGAGAACGGCGATAGCGATTTTGGGATTTTCGGCCGGGGCAAAGCAGGCAAACCAGGCGTGGGGCTCGCCGTGGGGGTTTTCCGCCGTGCCGGTTTTGCCGGCGACTTTGATCCCTTCCACCTGCGAGCGGTGGGCCGTGCCCCGCTGGCCGTGAACCACCTCGACCATCGACTTTCGTAGAATTTCAAGCGTTTCCTGCGAAAAAGGAAGCCGCTCGACGATCTCCGGCTTGTACTCCTGTACGCCGGCTTGGTCCTGCACCTTTTTCAACAAATGAGGTTTCCACAGAACGCCGCCATTTCCCAAGGCGGCGTAGAAGTTTGCCAGTTGGAGCGGGGTGGTCAGATATTCTCCCTGCCCGATGGATAAATTAAGCATGACCCCCTGCGACCATTTTCCCTTTCCCAGCCGGCGGTCGTACCAGTCGGTGTTCGGCACCAGTCCGCGCGCCTCGTCCGGCAGATCAATTCCGGTGCGTTTGCCGAAGCCGCATTTTTTGCCGTACTCCGCCCATTTGTTGATACCGAGTCTCTGGCCGAGCTGATAGAAATAGACGTCGCAGGATTGCTCGATAGCACCGATAAGGTTCAAGCTGCCGTGCCCCTCCGGTTTCCAGCAACGAAAAAAACGGGTGCCGAATTGATAGCCGCCGCGACAGGGAGTCGGCATATGGGTTTGGGGTTTCACCAATCCATCCTCCAAGGCGGCTCCGGCGGTCAACAGTTTGGCCGTGGAGCCGGGGGGGTACTGGGACTGGATGACCCGGTTCAAGAGGGGATGGTCGGGGTCGTTTACAATCCGGTTCCATTCCTCGTAGCTAATCCCCACCGAAAGTCCGGCCGTGTTGTAGACCGGTTTTGAAACGAAAGCCAGAATCTCCCCGTTGGCCGGATCCAGCGCCACGGCTCCGGCGCAGCAGAAATTTGCCAGCGCGGATTCCGCCGCGGCCTGCACATCCATATCAATGGCGATGACCATGTCGCTGCCAGAGGTGGGGCGCAGCGGGGGCTTGTCCGGCACTTCCCCCAAAACCTTTCCCTGGGCGGTGACTTCGAGATACAAGACACCGTCCGCGCCGCGCAAAAGCTGGTCGTATTGTTTTTCAATCCCCCGCTTGCCGATGTAGCCCCCCTGCCGGTATCCCTTGGAGGCAAGCTGCAAAAGCTCCTGCTCGGAGATTTCGGAAATGTATCCGACCAGATGGCTGCCCCAGTTGTTGGGGGGGTAGTCGCGGGCCTGCTCCGCTTGATAAATGACCCCCGGCAGGTCTTCGTTCAGCTCCTCCAGCCGCGCAACGGTGGCGAAATCGACATCTTTTTTCACCTTGATCGGCTCGTAACGGCTGGTACGCTCCCGTTTTATCGCCTCCTCCAGCTCCGTTTCGGTAAGCCCGATCAAGGGGGACAGTTTTTGAATGGTTAATCCCAGATCGCGCACCTCATAGGGGAGAATGGATACCGAATAGGCGGGACGGTTGGCCACGATTTTCCTCCCCTGCCGGTCGTAGATGGCGCCCCGGGGGGCCGGAATGGGAATCAGCCGCAGCCGGTTGACGTCGGCCATCCGCCGGTAGTACGGATGAAAAACGATCTGCAGAAAAAAAAGCCGTACGACCAAGGCGCCGGCCAAAAAGGCAAGAACGCCCAGGAGAATACCGTTTTTGTTCGTCCGAGAAAATTCGTTCAAAGGGTAAACTCCGGCTCTTTTTTCTTTGTACGTCCGGCAAAAAAGAAAAGCACAAAAGCAAGAACCATCGAATAGACGGCCCCCAAGAGGGAATATCGCCCCAGAATGTAGAGCGTTGCGGCCGGGGAAAACCCCGTGTCCGCCAAATGATACCCCAGTTCGTAAATCAAGACGGCCAGGGCGGCGATGATGCCCTTGGAATAGAAGTTTTCCAAAAACAGATTGTCCTTAAAACCCCCAAGCCAGTAGCCCAAGGCCAGCCGCAAAAGCATTCCCCAGCCCATCAAAGAGGGGTGGAGTACATCGATTAGAAAGCCGGAGACAAAGCCGAAGAAAAGCCCCTCCACGGCGCCGCGGGTCAGGGCGAAATAGGCGGTTAAAATCAATCCCAAGTCCGGGCAGGCGCCGCCGATGGCGAAATAGGGGCGGAGCAAGGACTCAAAAATCACCACCCCCAACAGGCCGAAAAGGAAGGATTTCATTTCCGAATCTCTCCGCCGGGTTTTGCCGGGACCCAAATGAACACTTCATCCAAGGCGGAAAAGCTGACGGCCGGAAGGACTTCGATTCTTCGGAAGAAAGAAGCGGTGTCAGCGAGGGCCGTTTTCACCGTTCCGATTACCAACCCTTCCGGGAAAATTCCTCCCAATCCGGAGGAGATGATGGTGTCACCGATGGCGACGTCATCGGAAAGCGAAACGTTGTCCAGTGACAAATAGGGGCCGGATTTCCATTTGACAATACCCAAAACCCGGCTGCGCCGGTCGCGGGCCGCCACCCGGCAGCCGGGGTCAAAGAGAAGCTGAATTACCGCGGCATCCGGTGTGGCATCTAGGACCTTCCCCACCAGCCCGTTTAGGTGCACGACCGGTAGGTTGCGACGGATGCCGTCCTTGGCCCCTCGATTGACGGTAATCTCGGTCGGCCGGTGGGTTGCCTCCACCCCCACCAATTCGGCCGCCACCGGCCGAAAATCGGGAAGCGCGGAAAGACCCAGAAGCTTGCGCAGCCGTTCGTTTTCAAGTCCGGTTTCCTTCAAGGCCTGGTTTTCCAACTTCACCGTCAGGAGCTCGTTTTTCAGGCGCCGGTTGGTTTCCTGCACGGCCAGAAGTTCGGAGAAGTCCTGGCCGAGGGAGAAAAAGGGGGCGTAGAGAGTGTTGGATATGGTAGCAGAAAAGGAGAGCTTGACGTCTTTGGGGAGAATCAAAAGCAAAAGCGAAAAACCGGCCGTTAAGGCAATGGCAACTTTCGGTTTGTTCTTAAACGGTACGGACAGTTCGCTCAACGGTTTCGCCCCCTCCTATGTTAATTCGGCAAAACGGCGAATTTATCTATCAGCTCTCCGCGGCTTTATCGAGGGCTTCCAGAACCTCCCCGGGGCTTTTGATTTCCATGAAACGCCGGCGGTTTTTTTCGTCCTTCATTATGAACGAAAGCTGGGCCATCACGTTCAAATGGGCGCCGATAGCGTCCTCCGGCGCGGCGATCAAAAAGAAGAGATAAACCGGTTTTTTATCCATCGCTTCGAAATCGAGACCGCTTTTGGAACGGCCAAAAGCGATCACCACCCCCCGCGTGGCTTTCGTTTTGGCATGAGGAAAGGCCACCCCGTAGCCCACACCGGTGGTCACTAGCTTTTCCCGTTCCAAAACGGCGGACAATAGCTCCTTTTCATCCTTCACCAACTTGGACCGGGCCGCCAGCGCCACCAGCTCGCGGATGGCCTCCTCCTTGGATTTGGATTTCAGGTCCAGGACAATCAATTCCTCGCCGCAAAATTTTGACAATTTCATCTACGCTCCTAAAATTTTTCCGCCTCTTCCACCAGCATGATCGGGATCCCCTCCTCGATTTTGTATTTCAGCCGGCAGGCGTGGCAGGTCAGCCGTTCGTTTTTTTCGTCGTATTCCAGGTTTCCCTTGCAGGCCGGGCAGGCCAGAATTTCCAGAAGCTTTTTGTCCAGCACCAGTCCTCCTATTGTTTCTCGTCCGGTTCGACCACCGGTTTGGCGGTCTCTTCCAGTTCCGGCTCAATCGTGTAGCGGCCCATCGAGCGGTATTTTTCGATGCGGTGCAAAATCAGTTCGTCGTTCGGAAAGGAAGCCAGCTCGGTGAAGGCTGCCAGCACCTCCGTTTTGACGGCCTCAAACGTTGTTTTGGGATCCCGGTGGGCCCCGCCCAGGGGCTCCGGGATGATTTTGTCAATGATTCCCAATTCGAGCAGATCGAAGGAGGCCACTTTCAAGGCTTCGGCGGCCTCCTCCTTTTTTTCGCTGTCCCGCCAGAGAATGGCAGCGCATCCCTCCGGGGAGATGACCGAATACCAGGCGTTTTCCAGCATCAGAATCCGATCGCCGATGCCGACCCCCAGTGCCCCGCCGGAAGCCCCTTCGCCGATGATAACCACAACGATCGGTACCGGCAGGTTGGTCATTTCCCGCAAATTGCGGGCAATCGCCTCCGCTTGTCCCCGCTCTTCGGCACCAATTCCCGGGAAGGCCCCGGGCGTGTCAATAAGCACCAGAATCGGCAGTCCAAAGCGGGCCGAAAGCTGCATCGTGCGCAAGGCCTTGCGGTACCCTTCGGGGTTGGCCATGCCAAAGTTGTGGTAGAGTTTTTCCTTTGTGTCCTTTCCTTTTTGCTGGGCGACGACCAAGAGTTTTAAATTGTCCAGTTTCCCGAATCCGGTAATTACGGCATGGTCATCGGCGAAACCCCGGTCACCGTGCAACTCGAGGAAATCGATTATTAATGCCTTGATATAGTCGGAGGCGATGGGGCGTTTGGGGTGACGGGCCAGCTGGACGCGCTGCCAGCGGGTGAGCTTGGAATAAATCTCCTTTTGTAGCCGCTCCAGCTTTTTTTCCAGCGCGGCAATTTCCCGGGAGAGTTCCACCGACTCGCCGGTGGCGAAATCCCGGATATCGGCGATTTTTTTCTCCAGCTCAACAATCGGCTTTTCGAAATCCAGATAGCCGTTCATTTTTTCCTCTCCGCCACGTGCCGTACCAAGATAATAAATGCAACCGACAAAAACAGATACAAAAGCACGAGCCCGGATAAAATAAAGCGCCGGTCCAAAGTTACCAAGCACAAAACGAGAAAAGAGAAGGCCAGGGAGGAGGAGTAAAAGAGCCAAACCGTCACTTTATGCGACAATCCGAGTTCCAACAGTCGGTGGAAGAGATGATCCCGGTCAGCGGCATGCCAGGGCTGGCCGCTTTTTAGCCGGCGGACAAAGGTAGTGGCGGCTTCCGCCAGCGGTACCCCCAAAGTCAGGAGCGGAATGAAAAGAGCCGTGGCGGCAAACCCCTTGATGGGAAACAAAAGCCCCAGCGAGGCGAAGAGAAAACCCACCGTCAGCGAGCCGGAATCCCCCATGAAAATGCGGGCCGGGAAATAGTTGAAAGGGAGAAAACCGGCCAGCGCGCCGGCCAAAGCCAGCGCAAAAACGGCCAGAAGGGGGATTTGCAGAAAGTGGCCGGCCAAGAACAAAGTAGAGGCCACAATCAGCGAGACCCCAGAGGCCAGACCGTCCAGCCCGTCAATCAGGTTGATGCTGTTGGTCAGCAAGACGACCCACAACAGCGTGGCGGGCAGTGACCAGAAGCCGAGATTCCATGCTCCTGCGAAAGGGATATACAGCACTTTTATGCTCATTCCACCGGCAACCAAGATGGCGCCGCCTAATATCTGCACGAGCAGTTTTAACCGCCAATCGGAGGCGTACAGGTCGTCAAACAGACCGACCGCGAAGATCACCAACGAGCCCAAAAAAATAAAAAACAGTTCCGACGGGACGGGGCCGTTCAGAAGGAAAACCGTGAAAAGTCCCGCCCAGAACGCCGCGAAAATGGAAATTCCTCCCAGGCGGGGCGTGGGTTCCAAATGAATTTTACGGGGGCCGGGTTGGTCGAAGATTCTTCTTTTGCGGCATACGGACGTGACCAGTGGCGTCAGGGTCAAACCAACGCCGAACGCCAATAGCAAAGCCGTCCAGCGGCTCATCGTTTCATCCCGGGAAGACGGAAGAAACCGCGCTGGAGCCAAAAAAGAAGGGCCAGAAAAGCCCGGGAAAACCGGCGGTTGGGAAAGTGCTTTTTGAAATAATAACGCAGGGATTTGTGCTGCTGCCGGAGTTTTCTCAAAGCGTTTTGGCCCGTGGAGAAACTCCAGTAGTGGCGGACTTTGACTTCCGGCGTAAAGAAGATTTTGGCGCCGGACTCGGATAATCGCTTGCAAAGGTCGGCATCCTCCACGAAAAGAAAAAAATTGGGGTCAAAACCGCCGACTTCCTGAAATTTCTTCTTCCGCACCATAAAACAGGCGCCACCGACAAATCCGTTTACCCCCTTGGTTTTATCTGGCAAAGAACAAAGATACCCTCCCGAGCTTCCGAGAAGCACGCCCAGGGGAGAGCGACGGGCGAAAAGAATAGTCGTGGGCGTTGGAAAATTGCGCACGGTTGGAATGGGATTCCCTTCGGGCGTTTCCTGCAGCGGGGCCATCACGTCGGCTCCGCTCGCCTCCGCCAGTTCTTTCAATTGGCTGATTTGTGCGGGATGGATTTCCAAATCGCCGTTCATAATCAAAAGCCAATCCCCTTTGGCTTGGTTCGCGCCGTGGTTGACGGCTGCGCCGTAGCCCTGATTTTCCGGCATTGGAAGGTAGTTTATGACGGGAAAGTCGGCTTTCAGTTTCTTGCCGGTTTGGTCGGGCGAAGCGCTGTCCACGAGGATGATTTCATCCAGTTCCTTTCCGATGCCGGATACGAGCGGCTCCAAAAGCCGCCGGGTCAAAGGATAGCTTTCGTAGGTAACCATCACCACGGAGATGCCCACTTCTCACAGCTTTCCCAAAATGGACATTATGCGCAGCCGCCAGACCATCCAGACCGCCTCACGCACGATTTTTTTGGACATTTTGCTCGTGCCTTCCCGCCGGTCGATGAAGATGATGGGGATTTCCTTCAGCCGGAATCCCTTTTTCCAGGTGCGAAAGCTCATTTCGATTTGGAAGGAGTAGCCGTTGGAGCGGACCTTGGACAAATCAATTGCTTCCAGCACCTGCCGGCGGTAGCATTTGAAGCCGCCGGTGGCATCCCGTAGGGGAAGACCGGTGACAATCCGGGAATAGACATTGGCGTAGTAGGAAAGCAAAAGCCGCCCCATCGGCCAGTTGACCACATTGACGCCGGAAATATAGCGGCTGCCGATGACCAAGTCGGCCTCCTTTATTGTCGACAGAAAATCAGGCAGGTATTTGGGATCGTGGGAGAAATCGGCGTCCATTTCAAAGAGGTAGTCGAAATTCTTTTCCAAGCCCCACCTAAAGCCGGCCAGATAAGCCTGTCCCAAACCATTTTTCTTTTCCCGGTGCAAAATGAAAATCCGGTTGTTTTGGGAGGCCATGCGGTCGGCAATTTGCCCCGTTCCGTCCGGGGAGTTATCGTCCACTATCAAAACCGAAAGGGAGGGGTCGGCCGCCAGAACGGCCGGAACAATCTTTTCGATGTTTTCCTTTTCGTTGTAGGTGGGGATAATGACTAAGGCCTTCATTTAAGAGGGGGTTGGAGTTTCAGTTTGAGTGGATGCTTTTCGCCGTGAAAGAAAAAGGGAAAATCCGACGGCCAGAAGCACGAGGAGCGAAAAAGCCCAAGTGATGGCGCGGGCCTTGCTATAAAGTGTCGGGATGTAGCGCCACTCAACGGTATGGCTGCCTGACGGAAGATAGACGGCACGGAAGGTAATGTTGGCCTGATACACCTTCAGTTCCTTTCCGTTTTCAAAAGCCCGCCAGTTGGGATAGAAATTTTCGCTCAAGAATAGAAAGCCGGGGCGAGGGAGATTAACTGTGGTTTTGTACGATTCCACCTGCCGGTCTGTGATTTCGGCGGCAATCGGAGCGGTCAGTGTGTCCGGCTGCCAGCCGGGAGGGGCGGGATCTTCGGTAAAAAATATCGTCCGGGAGGGATTAAAACTCAGTGGACGGATTTGTTCAACTATCTCGGCCGCGTTCTTCGCCAGGCGGTAATTAAAGACGGCAAAAGCGCGGGGGAGAGCGGAGAGGTTTCGGTAGAGATAGATGCCGCCATAGTTGCTGCCCATTTCCAGAACCCCGGGCATTACAAATGAATCACGACTGACGATGTAGCGGGTGTTGAGCAGATTCAGGAAATTCAAGTTCCCCAGATTGGCAAAGGGCTTCCCCCCGATGAAGTCCTCATACCAACGGAGCTGATTGCCGTGGTAGCCGGTGATGCTTTCGATTTCAAAGTAGGGGAGATAATCCTCCGTGCCAAAAAGGGAAACACCAGTCATGCTTTGCGGCGGGACAAAAATGCGGCCGGGTGAGAGGTCGGATTTGACCGCATTCACCAGGGGGTGGGGGCTGAAATGGGCCGCCAAATCCGTGGTATCGATAAAAGTTTTGTCCAGCCGGAACAAGTCAAACGCTCCAATCGTAAGAAGAGCAGCGACCAAAACAGTGGCGGTTACGCTTCTTTTGATATAGAGCCAAATCAAACCGAATGTAACTCCCCCAATGAACAAGGCCAGCCATGCCCGGCCGGCGATCTTGGAGGAATTGGCTTGGAAGATGGAATCTTTGAAGGGAGGCATGTCTGTGTAGAAAATTCCCTTCCAGAAACCGGCGAACCCCTTACCGGTGAAGGTCATTAAAAAGGTTAGAAGTAAAATCAGACCGACGACCGTGCCGAGGGTGACAAAAAGGCGCTTTCTTAGTTTTTCGTTCACGTCATTCAGTCGGGCGGCCAACAGCTCGAGGCCAAAGCCGGCCAAAAGCGCGCCAGAAAAGGAGAACAAAAACATTATCATACTGGGGGCGCGCATTTTTTTGACCTGCGGTATCAAATAGTAAAAAATCTTAAAGAGAGGAGTGGTGGCGCCAAGTGCGTAAATCAGTGCAAAAAGGGCGAGGCCTACGAAAAACCATTTCTTGCGTTCTTTCCACAGGACTACACCAGTCAAAGCAAGAAGCAGGCAAACCAGGCCGGTGTATTCGGAATTGTCTTTAAAGGGATTTCTTCCCCAATAACTTTGCTCGGCCTGCGTCATCATGCCGGAAAAACCGCCGATGAGCTGCCCAACGAGTTCTTCGGTGTGCATTGACCAGGAGGTGGCCCATTCATAGCCGCGCTCTTCGGCGCGGGGGGAATAGTTGTTGACGTAATTGATTCCGGGCCACATCTGGATGGCGGAGATGCCCAGGCCGATGACCACTCCCAAGGCAATGGCCGCAGAACGGATTAGCGCCCAAGCCCAGGTCTTTTCAGTCCAAATTTTCTCAATCATGCTGTATGCAGCGTAGAAGGCGAGAGCCAAATGGGTGAAGTAGGCCATCTGGGGGTGAGGAGTGAGCCAAATTAAACCTAAGACACCGCCCATTAAAATGGAATTTAGAAACGGTTTTTCCCGCAGGGTGGCTTCCATAAAAAGCAAGGCGAGCGGGAATAGGGCGGTAACAAAAATTTTGCCGTCATGACCGGGGCTTACCAGCGAAACAAGGTAAGTGGAAAGCATATAGAAAAGGCCGGAAGTGAAGGCGCCCAAAAAGTTGGTGCCGAAGCGGCGGGCACAGGCGTACATAAAACAGCCGGCCAGAAAGATGTGCAAAATTTGAATCCAACCCAATGCCCGGTCGAGCGACATCAGAAATTTCAAAAAGCTCAAAGGGTAGAAAATGTCGCCGTGGAAGGCATCCACGAACGGCATCCCGCCGAAGATGTAGGGATTCCACTGGGGAGCGTGGCCGTAGTTTTTAACAAACTCCACCAGATAGGAACGGAAGAAAATGCCGGCCTGCAACGTGTCGGAGCCGGCCAGCATCTGGTTGGAAAAGACAAACTTAGCGAAAAGCATGATTACCAGTACGAAGTAAATACCGATAGGCAGCCAGGGGAAAAGGCGCTCGTTTTCCCACCAGGGGACCGCTTGCACAGCTTTTTTGGGCGCAGGTTTATTCTTTTTGTCAGCCATTTACAGCTTCCAAGCCACCAAAGCCCCGGCCGTTTCGCCCAAAACGACCCAGAGGCGGGAGAGGGTGGAAATCAAGATCGCTACCGAATCGGGGAAATAAATGCTCAAAATCAAAGCCAGAACAGCCTCGCGCACGCCAAGCCCGCCGGGGGTGAAAAAGCTCAAGTAGCCAATCAAATAGGCGGCCACGTAGGCCCCGACGACCGGGAAGAAGTTGCCAACCTCCCCGGTCACCGCCACCGTGAAGAAAAAAAAGGCCGTGCCGTGTAGAAACCAGCCGAAAACATAGGAGGTGAATATACCGGCGAGAGAAGTTTTCTTCAAGGCCAGGACGGGCTCGGTTTTTTCGAGTTTATGGAGCAGCCAGCGGAGCGTTTTTTCCGTCAAGTTAGGTTGGGTTATGACAACCAATGCTCCAAATGTCACGGCGCCGCCCAAAATCCAGATGGTATCCTTAATCCACTCCTGCCGGGTTACGGCCGGGAGAACTCCGGTCGCTAAAATCAAAAGCAACGCGGCAGGGATATTGATTAACTGGCTCAAAACAAAGGAGGCGGTCGAGGTACTTTTGGAAATCCCTTCGCGTTCGCACATCGTCACCAAACTTACATACTGCCAGATGCGGCCGGGGAGGTAACGAGCCAAATTGGAGAGGTAGGAGATTTTGAATGCCTTTTTCAGCTTCAAGGATTTGCCAAAAATTTTCAAAATCTCGCTCCAGACCCAGGAGAGATAGACAAAATTTCCCAGCAGAATGAGCAGAGAAAAGCCGAGCCAGAAGTAATTTATTTTCCACTCGTACTGCTGTACCGATTGCCAGTCGGCAATAACTTTTTTCCCCAAAAAAATGAAAATCAGAAGGACGGCCGCCCAGCGCAGAAAGATGAACAGCTTTTGTTTCAACGGTCGAAGGGGAATTTTGGTTCGGATTCTTCCGGGACGGGGGTCTCGGAAACTTCGGTTTCCTTCGATTGCGCCGGGGCAGGGACGGAACGTCCCTGCGGCCGGTTCTGATGGTGGGGGCGCGGAGCGCCGTGCAACGGGTGGCTTTTCAATTCTCCGACTTCACGCGTTAGGTTATCCATCCGGCTCTGCAGTTCAACCAGGGTTTCCCCCAAAAAACCGAGTGCAAAAAAGGAGATGCCCAGAAGCTCCAAGAGCATTACCAAATACAAAACCGGCCGGTACCCCTCGTGGGCGAAGATGCGGAAGCCGATGGCGACTAGACCAATTATGATTCCGAGGGCAATTAAAACCAGTCCCCAAGAGCCGAAGAAAAGAAGCGGTTTTTTGGAAAAGGAAAGCTGGAATTTGACCGCCAGCAAATCCAAAAAGCCGATAGGGATGCGCCAGAAGCCAAACTTTGATTTGCCGAACTTGCGGGGATAGAGGCGGACCTTTACCTCGGTCACCTTGAACCCCTGCTCGTGGGCCATCACCACCAGATAGCGATGCCAGTCCTTGCGGAAGGCCAAGCTGTTCAACACCTCCCGTTTGAACCCCTTGATGGAATTCAAATCGTGCACCGGGACTTTGAAAAGCATCCGGGAAAGCGAATTGTAAATGAAGGAAACAAAACGCTTGGGGCCGTAGCGCCCCTGCTTCCAACCGGTCACCACGTCGAACCCGGAGGTGAGCCGGTCCACCATTTGGGGCAAGTCGTTGGGGTGATACTGCAAGTCGGCGGGGAAAAAGAAAAGGAAACGGCCTCGGGCCAGGGCAAAGCCGGTGTTCAGTGCTGCCGTTACACCCTGGCGGCTTTTGTGATAGTACACCCGCAGGAAACGGTAGCGGTTGGCCAAATCCCGCGCACGGGCGTAGGTTTTGTCGGTTGAACCGTCATCAATTAGAATCAATTCGCCGGGGATGCGCTCCCGGCGGAAAACCTCCTCAAACGCTTCCAGCAATGCGGGAAGATTTTCCTCTTCGTTGTGGGACGGGACGACAACCGAGACCAAAAGCCCGCGGGGGCGGTCGGGACGCCGGCGGACAGGGGGACGGGTTTCCGGCATCTCAACTCACCGTCTCCAACTGGGGGACCTTGCTTTCGTTGATGTGGGAAATGATGCGGTCGGCAAAGCCGGATGTGGAAACCAATTGGGCGCCGGACATCTGGCGCTCTAAATCGTAGGTGACGGTTTTTTGCTTCAACGCCCTTTCCAGCCCAGTGTAAATCAAAGCCGCCGCTTCCTTCCAGCCCAGATACTCCAACAACATTGCGCCGGACAAGATCAGACTTCCCGGATTGACTTTGTTGTGCCCGGCGTATTTGGGGGCGGTGCCGTGTGTGGCTTCGAAAACCGCCGTCCCTTCCCCCACGTTGCCACCGGGGGCCATTCCCAGGCCGCCGACCTGTGCGGCGGCGGCATCGGAAAGAAAGTCCCCTTCGAGATTCGGGCAGGCCAAAATGTCGTATTCTTTGGGGCGGGTCAAAATCTGCTGGAAAATGGAATCGGCAATCCGGTCGTTGACCAAAATCTTCCCCGGTGGAACTTCTGCGCCCCGCAGTTCCTCTTCCGTCACGGTCACCTTCCCAAATTCCTTTTTGGCCACCTCGTAACCCCAATCCCGAAAGGCCCCCTCGGTGAACTTCATAATGTTTCCCTTGTGAATCAAGGTTACGATTTTCCGGTTATTGTCCAGGGCGTACTCTAGTGCTTTGCGCACGAGCCGCTTAGTGGCGAAGGCGGAAATCGGCTTGATCCCCACGCCCGAATCGGGGCGCACTCTGGCTTTCAAGGTTTTGCCCAGAAAAGAAATCAGCTTTTTGGCTTCCGGCGTTCCCTTCTTCCACTCCAGCCCGGCATAGACGTCCTCCGTGTTTTCCCGGAATATCACCAGATTGACATCCTCCGGAGTTTTGACCGGGGCCGGAACCCCCTCGAAGTAGCGCACGGGCCGGATGCAAGCGTAGAGGTCCAAGACCTGGCGCAAGGTGACGTTCAAGCTGCGGTGGCCGCCGCCGATGGGGGTGGTCAAAGGCCCCTTTAAAGCGACGACGAAGAATTTGATGGCGTCGTAGGTTTCCTTGGGAATCCATTCGCCGAAGCGCTTCTGGGCTTTCTCGCCTGCGAAAATTTCCACCCAGACCAGCTTGCGCCCAGGGCCGTAGGCCCGTTCCACAGTGGCGTTCAAAACCTTCTGCGCCGCCGGGGTGATGTCCACGCCTATACCGTCCCCCTCAATAAAGGGAATCACAGGATAGTCCGGCACGACCAGTTTCTTGTTCTTGTAGCTGATTTTTTCCCCTTCGCGGGGGACGGTAAAGGTTTTAAATTTGCGCATCAGTAGCCCAGGAATTTAAGCATGTCTTTGTAGGTGGCGGCCGATTTGGCGAGCGCCTCCTTCTCCTCCTTTTCCAGTTTCAGCTCGATTACCTTTTCCACGCCGCCGGCGCCCAAAATCACCGGCACCCCAATATACAATCCGGAAAGGCCGTAAGGACCGTCCACATAGGCCGAGGCGGGCAGAAGTTTTTTTTCGTCCAGAAAGACTGCCTTGGCCATTTCGGCCGAGGCGGCCGCCGGGGCATAGTAGGCCGAACCGGATTTCAAGAGCTTCACGATTTCGGCGCCGCCGTCCCGGGTGCGGGCGGAGATGGCGTCAATCCGCTCCTTGGAAATCAACTCGGTAATCGGCACGCCGCAGACTGTCGAGTAGCGGGGGAGCGGCACCATCGTGTCTCCGTGTCCCCCCAACACCATCGCCTGCGTGTCGGAAAAGGCAACTCCCAGCTCCATCGCCACGAAGGTGCGGAAGCGGACGGAGTCCAAAACGCCGGCTTGGCCGAAGACCCGGTTGGCCGGAAAACCGGTTTTGCGGAACATATGGTAGGTCATTATGTCGAGCGGATTGGAGACCACCAGAACAAAGGCATTGGGGGCCTTGTTTTTGATTTCGTCCGCCACTTTGCCCACGATTTCGGCGTTGGCGGAAAGCAAATCTTCCCGGCTCATACCCGGTTTTCTCGCCAGACCGGCGGTGACAATCACCATGTCGCTGCCCGAAATTTCCTTGTAGTCGTTCGTGCCGGTGACCTTGGCATTGTAGCCGCGCACGGGCCCGGCCTGGGACAAATCGAGGGCTTTCCCCTGCGGGATGCCCTCCAGAATATCGACCAAAACGATGTCGGCCAGGTTTGCTTCCGCCAAATACAGCGCGAGACTGGCCCCGACGTTGCCAGCCCCGATGACGGATATTTTCCTTTTCATTTCCCCTCCGAATTTGGAAAGAAGAACTCGATTTCAACTTTGGCATTCTCCGGTGAATCGGAGCCATGCACGGAATTTTTTCCCATATCGATGGCCAGATCGTGGCGCACGGTGCCGGGGTCGGCCTTGGCCGGGTTGGTCGCGCCGATCAGTTTGCGCAAATCGGCCACGGCGTTCTCCTTTTCCAAAACCATCGGCACCACCGGGCCGGAGGACATGAAGGCAACCAGCTCGTCCAAAAACGGCTTGCCTTCATGTACCGCGTAGAAGCGGCGGGCCTCGGCCGGTTTCAACTGCACCATTTTCATGGCCTTGATTTTAAAGCGGGCTTTTTCTACCCGGGAGACGATTTCCCCTATCAGGTTGCGGGAAACCGCATCCGGCTTGATAATCAAAAGCGTTTTTTCCATTCCTTATCGTTTCCTTCTTCCTCTGGCCGCCAAGGCGGGAGTTTTTTTGAGATGGTTCCCTTTTGCGGCGCGCAGTTTTACTACGAGAACCCTTTTCTTTGATTTGGCTGCAACTACGGAAACCTTTACTTTTTTTGATTTTCCCAAAGCCCGTTCCACCAAGACCGGGATTTCGGCCGGGGTGGAGGCGACCGAGACGCCGACTTTTCTGAACGTTTCTATTTTTTCTGCCGCCGTTCCGGAACCGCCGGAGATGATGGCTCCAGCGTGCCCCATCCGCTTTCCCGGCGGGGCGGTCTGGCCGGCAATGAAGGCAACAACCGGTTTGGAGATCTCGGCTTTGATAAACGCCGCAGCCCTTTCCTCGTCCGTACCGCCGATTTCGCCGATTAGAACAATCGTTTTGGTCTGCTTGTCATTTTCAAAAAGAGCCAAAACGTCCACGAAGTCGGTGCCGATGACTGGATCGCCGCCGATGCCGATGGCGGTGGACTGGCCGATACCGGAAAGTGTCAGGTTATAAACCACTTCATAAGTTAGGGTGCCGGAACGGGAGATGACGCCGACCGGGCCGGGGATGTGAATCTGGGCGGGCATTATCCCAACTTTGCATTTACCGGGAGTTATCAAGCCGGGGCAGTTGGGGCCGATTAGCCGGGTTTGGGTCGTTTTTAAGTAGTGATAAACTTTTAGCATATCGACGGCGGGGAGACCCTCCGTGATGCAGACGACAAGCGGCAGGCCGACATCGGCCGCTTCGTAGATGGCATCGGTGGCAAAGGCGGGGGGGACGTAGATGACGCTGCAATTGGCGCCGGTGGCCTCTTTTGCTTCTTTGACGGAATCAAAAACCGGAACACCATCCTGTTTCTCGCCGCCGCGGCCGGGGGTGACGCCGGCCACTATCTTCGTTCCGTATTCTTTCATCTGCCGGGCGTGGAAGGAGCCGTCCCGGCCGGTGATCCCCTGTACGATTACTTTGGTTTTTTCATCAATTAGAATTCCCATTTTATGCCGCTTTCGAAAGTTCGATGGCCTTTTTGACCACTTCGGTCATCGAGGAGTGAGCGTTCAGGTTCACTTTACGCAGAATTTCTTTGGCCAGCTCCTCGTTGGTGCCTACCAGCCGGATGGCAATCGGCACTTTCGGCTTCAAGGTATTGACAGCTTTGACAATACCATTGGCCACGTCGTCGCCGCGGGTGATGCCGCCGAAGATGTTGAAGCAGATGGCTTTCACGTTGGGGTCGGCCAAAATGATTTTCATGGCGGCAATCACTTTTTCCGGGTTGGAGCTGCCACCGATGTCCAGAAAATTGGCGGGCTGCCCCCCGTAGAATTTGACCAAATCCATGGTGGCCATCGCCAGCCCCGCGCCGTTGACGATGCAGCCGATGTTGCCGTCCAGCTTGACGAAGGAAAGACCGGCTTTTTTGGCCTCTTCCTCGATTTTCTCCGTGCCGGAGAATTCCTTATACTTCTCAAACTCCGGATGGCGGTCCAGGCCGTTGTCGTCGATGCTCACCTTGGCGTCGAGGGCTACAAGTTCTCCTTTTTTCGTTACAACGAGCGGGTTGATTTCAGCCAAGGTCAAGTCGGCCTGAAAGTAGAGGTTATAGAGCTTTTTAAAAATCGATTCAGCCTGCTTGCGAATATTTTTGTCGGCATATAGAAATCCCGAAACCTGCCGGGCGTGGAAAGGAAGCAGGCCGGTCAACGGGTTGACGCGCAGTTTTAAAACCTTTTCCGGAGTTTGCTTGGCCACTTCCTCGATTTCGATACCACCGGCTGGAGAGGCGATTATCACCGGCATTTTGGATTCCCGGTCGAGCGTTACGCTCAAATAGGCCTCGGAGGCGATGTCGGCCGCTTCCGTTATCAAAACTTTTTCGACTGGGTAGCCCTTGATATCCATTCCCAGAATAGCGGTGGCCTTTTCTTTCGTCTCCTCCGGAGTTTGGGCCAACTTGACGCCGCCGGCCTTGCCCCGGCCGCCGGTGTGCACCTGCGCTTTGACCACCACGGTTGAGCCGTATTCAGCAGCAATTTGGAAGGCCTCATCCGGCGTTTGGGCGACTTTGCCTTTCGGAATGGGAATCCCGGCTTGGGCGAAGAGTTCTTTGGCTTGGTATTCGTGCAGGTTCATTATGCCTCCAGCCCGATATAATAATCGTTTGCCAGCTTTAGCAAAGTGTTTTTTTCGTTTAAAGAAGGGTCATCCAAAACTTGCTCCAAAAGGTAGTTGAGCACCTTGCCGACCGCCGGGCCGGCGGGAATCTGGAGATGTTCCATTACATCGTGGCCGGAGACGGCCAAATCCCGCACACTGAAAGGGGGCTTTTTCTCCAATTCGGCCTTGATGCGGGTTTCCAGTTCATCCACATCATCCGTTTTCCCCCCCATTCCTTGCCCAACCACGTCCGCGCGGCGCAAATCGAGCAAATCGAAAACCAGTTCCGGGCCGATTTTGCGTATCAAACGGCGAAGCCCCTTGTCAGTCACCTGGGTGGTGAACATATGTTTGTCCACAAGCAGAAAAACCTGGTCAATGAAATCGTTGGAATATTTCAGCCGCCGGAGAATCTGCTTGGCCATCTTGGAGCCGAGCTTCTCGTGGCCATAGAAGGTTGCTCCTTCCTCCGTCACCACCTTGGTGCGGGGTTTGGCGACATCATGTAACAGTGCGGCCCAGCGGACGGCGAGCTTGGGTGGGGCGGCATCCACCACATAGAGGGAATGTTCAAAAACCTCCCAGCGGTGGTAGCCGCCCGGCTGGGAAACGCCCACCCCTTCCGCCAGCTCCGGCAGCAAAATTTTCAAAAGTCCCGGTTTTTCCATCAGTTTAAAACCGATGGAGGGTTTGGGAGAGAGGAGAATCAGTTTGTTCAACTCCTCGGCAATCCGCTCGGCGGAGACGGTTTCAATCAATTTCACCGAGGAAACGAGATGTTCCCAGGTTTTGGATTCGATTACAAAGTTGAAGCGGGAGGCGAACTGCACGGCGCGCAACATCCGCAGGGGGTCTTCCTCAAACGCTTGCGGGAAAACCTGACGCACCAGTTTGGTTTTGATGTCGGCCCGACCGCCGAAAGGGTCGATGAGTTCCTGCTTGGCAACGTCGAAGGCCATTGCATTAATGGTAAAGTCGCGGCGGCCCAGGTCGGTTTCGATCGGCAATGACGGGTCGAAATCGACTTCAAAATCCTTGTGCCCCAAGCCGGTGCTTTTTTCCTTGCGGGGGAGGGAGATGTCGAACGTTACCCCGCTCCCTTTATCCGTGAATTTGATGACGCCAAAGAAACGGCCAACCAAATCGACGTAGCCGAATTTTTTTAAAAGTGCGACAAGTTCGGTCAGCGGGATGCCGGTGACCAAATAATCGGTGTCCTTTTGGGCACGGGGAATGCCCAGCAAACGGTCGCGGACGGCTCCGCCGACCTCGTACAAATTCCCTTTTTTTAGAACAGCTTCGGCAATCTTGACGCCGATGGCGGTGTTCAATTCAACAATTCCTTCGCAAAGGACCATTTTATCCCGGCAGGATGTGCGTGCCGGCTTTTCCCAAAACGGCCGGATAAGCCCGGTCAATCGAGGTGATTATAACCTCTTTGCCGCCTGACTGGATAAAATTTATAGCCGCTTTAATCTTCGGCCCCATACTGCCGGGCGGGAACTCGCCGGCCTCGAGATGTTTTCGCGCTTCCTTCACGGTGATTTTGTCCAAAAATTGCTGATCCAGACGGCCAAAATTGATGGCGACCTTGTCCACGCCGGTCAAAATCAAAAGCAGTTCGGCCCCGACTTCGCGGGCCAAAACGGCGGAGGCCAAATCCTTGTCAATGACCGCATCTACCCCTTCCAAGGAGCCGTCCGGCATCCGGTAAACGGGAATGCCGCCGCCGCCGGCGGCGATAACCACCACTTTCTGGTCCAGCAATTTTTTAATCGATTCCTTCTCGATTATGTCGAGCGGCGTCGGAGAGGGGACGACGCGGCGAAAGCCGCGGTTGGCATCTTTCTTCATCTTCCAGCTCCTTTTTTTCACCAATTCGTCCGCTTCCTCTTTGGAATAGAACTGGCCGATGAACTTGGTTGGGTCGGAGATGGAGGGGTCATCCTTGTCCACCAGGACTTGGGTCACCACGGCTACCACCGGGCGGTCGATTTTTTCTTTTAGCAGCCGGTTTTTAAGGGACTGGGCGATCATATATCCCATTCCCCCCTCCGTGTCGGCCACGCAGATTCCTAAGGGAAGAATGGGGGCTTTGTCGGCCGCCAGTTCGACCCGCAAAATGGCATTTCCCACCTGCGGGCCGTTGCCGTGGGTTATGGCAATGTCATACCCTTCCCGCAACAGTTCCACCAGCCCGCCCAGGGAGGCGCGGGTGTTGGCAAACTGATTTTTGATGGTGTCCGGCTCGCCCGCCTTGGAGATGGCGTTGCCCCCGAGGGCAACCACAGCCCGCTTCATTTCGGCCTACTTCAAGAAGGGGGCCAGAACGGTTTTCAAATCCGGCTTCCCCAGCTCTTCGAGTTCGTAGCGGACGCGCAGCATTGGCTTATTCGCCTTCAAGAGTTTTCCCAAATCAATGGGAGTGGCGACGATGACCAAATCAGCTGGAACGCGGTTGATGGTGTTCTGCATATCCTTGATTTGCGCCTCGCCGTATCCCATTGCCGGAAGGAGTTTGCCTATGTGGGGATATTTTTTGTATACCCCCACCAAGCTTCCTTTGATATAGGGGCGGGGGTCAATCAGCTCGTCAGCGCCGAACTTGCGTGCGGCCACCACCCCGGCGCCGTACTCCATTTCGCCGTGGGTCAACGTGGGCCCGTCCTCTATAACGAGTACTTTTTTGCCGCGAATCTCTTCGCCGCCGTCCACAAATATCGGGGAAGCAGCTTCGATGACGACAGCTTTCGAATTGGTACGCTCCACATTTTTCTTCACGGTCTGGACGTTTTCAAAAGCGGCCGTGTCTACCTTGTTTATCACTACCACGTCGGCCGACCAGAGGTTTTGCTCGCCGGGGAAGTATCCCAGCTCGTGTCCTGGCCGGTGGGGATCCACCACGGTTATCAGCAAATCGGGTTTGAAGAAAGGATAATCGTTGTTGCCTCCGTCCCAGAGAATCACATCCGCTTCCTTTTCGGCTTGCCGCAAAATTTTTTCATAATCCACCCCGGCATAGACCACCGTTTTACGCTCAAGATGCGGCTCGTATTCCTCCCGCTCCTCAATCGTGCAGTCGTAGCGGTCCAAATCCTTGAAGTCGGCGAAGCGCTGACAGGTCTGCTTGACCAGATTACCGTACGGCATCGGATGGCGAACGACCACCAGTTTTTTTGCCGCTTTTTTCAAAATGTCGGCGACTTTGCGGGTGGTCTGGCTTTTGCCCGAACCGGTGCGCACGGCGCAAACCGCCACGATGGGCACTTTTGATTTTAGTTGTGTCTCCTTCGGTCCCAACAACATAAAGCTGGCCCCGTCGGCCATCGCCTGCGAGGCCTTGTGCATCACGTAGGTATGGGGCACATCGGAGTACGAAAAGACGACCATGTCGATTTTTTTCTTTTGGATAATTTCGGTCAAATCCTCTTCCGGGAAGATCGGAATCCCTTTGGGGTAGCCCTTGCCCGCCAGTTTGGCCGGATATTTGCGGTCTTCGATGTTCGGTATCTGGGTGGCCGTGAAGCAGACCACTTCGAAGCCCTTGTTGCCGCGGAAGGCGGTGTTAAAGTTATGGAAATCCCGCCCGGCGGCCCCCATGATCAAAACCTTCTTTTTCATTTTGTTCCTCTCTTTCCTTTTCTCAAAAATCTGGAAAGGGCGAAATTTCGCCCTACTTCAGCGATCCGTTAATTTGTAAGAGAAAAGGAAAGTCAGATGGAAGACGAGAGCCAGAGCTGGGAGACGAGATAGCGCTCCGGTTGATTTTCAGCAAAGCAAACAAACTTATTCGGCTTCATATATTGAATTTCAGGCGCTCATTCCACGTCGATTTGGGCCTTCTGCAGCTTGCCGGAATAGTCGATATAGAGAACTTTCCACTCGGAGAAAACGTCCAAGGCGGCCTGTCCCGCCTCGCGATGGCCGTTGCCGGTCTGCTTGGTGCCACCAAAGGGGAGATGCACTTCCGCCCCAATAGTGGAGGCGTTGACATAGAAAATGCCGGTATAGACGTCGCGCATGGCTACGAAGGCCCGATTGACATCCTGCGTGTAAATGGAGGCGGAAAGGCCGTAGGCCGTATCGTTGACAATTTTGATACCTTCTTCAAGTGAATTTGTCGGAATTACGGCTACCACCGGGCCAAAAATCTCCTCTTGGGCGATGCGCATATCCGGGTCAACATCCCCAAAGATGGTCGGCTCGTGGAAATTGCCGTGGGCATGTTCTCCCTTGGTCAAGCGGCGGCCGCCAGCCAGAAGCGTGGCGCCGTCCTCTTTTTCACCAACTTCCACGTATTTCATCACCGTTTCCAACTGGCTTTCGTTGACGGAGGGGCCCATCTCGGTTTTGGCGTCCAGCCCGTTGCCAACTTTCAAGGCCCGGGCGCGGGCCACGAATTTTTGGGTGAATTCCTTAAGAACTTTTTTATGCACAATCACCCGGCTCGCGGCCGTGCAGCGCTGGCCTGTGGTGCCGAACCCGCCCCAGACAGCCCCTTCCACGGCCAAATCGACTTTGGCGTCGTCCATAACCAAAATGGCGTTCTTGCCGCCCATTTCGAGATTTGTATGTTTGAACGTGGAGGCGGTGGCTTCCGCAACCGATTTTCCCACCGCGGTGGAGCCGGTAAAGCTGACCAGCTTTACGTCCGGATGGGTCATCAACGGTGTTCCGACCTCCGAGCCGGTACCCGTTATAAAGTTCAAGACCCCCTTGGGCAAACCAGCATCCTCGCAGGCCTTCACCAAATTGTAGGCGGAAAGCGGGGTATCAGTCGCCGGTTTGAAAACCACCGTATTGCCGAGAATAAGAGCCGGCAGCAATTTCCAGGATGGAATGGCCATCGGGAAATTCCAGGGAGTAATCAGAGCGCAGACGCCGAGCGGCATCCGCACGGACATCATAAACTTGTTGGGGAGCTCGGAGGGGGTAGTTTGCCCAAACTGACGGCGGCCCTCGCCAGCCATATAATAGGTCATGTCAATCGCTTCCTGCACGTCGCCGCGGGTTTCCTTCAACACTTTTCCCATTTCACGGGTCATATCCCGGGCAAACTCTTCTTTTTTCTGTACCAGAATTTCCGCCACCCGGAACAAAATCTCGGCGCGTCTCGGCGCAGGATAAAGCCGCCAGCTTTCAAAGGCGTTTTTGGCTGCTTCCACCGCCGTGTTCACATCGTCCTGATTGGAGCGTTGGAAAAGCCCGATCAAATCCCGTTTGTCGGCCGGGTTTCGGTTTTCAAACGTTTCCCCCGAACCGGATTCCACCCATTCGCCGTTTATATAGTTTTTATAAACCTTGGCCTTCGGCATTTTTCCTCCTGAAAGTAAGTTGCAAGGGCGGTTGTAAACGCCCTCGCTTTTTTCTTTTTATGGTTGTTTGCAAACCATTTTTTAAAACCTCAAAAGCCAGAAATTCCCCTGTTCAACAAGGGGCTCTGGAAGGGGGAAGTTACATTTTAAAGGCGGTTTGGCAAGGGTGTCTTTGACCCTACATTGCGGGGCCTGTCTCCAACAGACCTTAATCCCCCCACTCAAGGGGAGAAAAAATTCACCATAGGGATTGGACGGGAGACGATAGTTTAGTCTAACCGTTTGGCTATTAAAGAGTTAAGTAGGGGAAACGACTATCGGGTTACAGGGACGGCGCGGAACTGGGCTTTGTACTGGCCGACCCCTTCCAAGTGACAGCTGATTTCAAAAAGCGCGATGGTGCGCACACTTGGTGAAACGCCGGTAAAATTGGCGGAGGCCTTGGTGGCGATGCCGTTCACCAGAGGTCTTTGTACCGTGTCCCAACCTTCAGCGGTGCCGAGCTGGAGCTTCTGGGCGCGGTATTCGTTCCCGGAGGGATCGATTATACGGGTGTCCGCGGTGGTCAGTTTGTAGCTTTTGTCTTCTTTTACATTGGTTAAAAGCATGGAGCAGGTCAAATTCGGTCCGGAGGCCCAGCATTCCTGAAGCTCCAGTACAAACTCCGGCGTTTCCACCTTCTGTCGAATTTCAACCGGCGGCGGGGCCGGTGCGGGTTTTGGCGGAGCAACCGGAGTTACAGAGGCGCTCGGAGGAGGGTTTTGGGCCGGAGGATTCTTCTTTTCCGGCGTGTTGTCCCCCATGATGATTTTTGATTTGGGAAAATCGGTGCTGGTGGCGAACAGGATTTTGGCGTTTCCGGCGTCCAAAATTTTTACGGAAAGGTGCAAGCTGTCGCCAAACGGGGTCAGATTCCCGGCGATGATGGCGCTTATCCCGGCCGCTTTTTTAAGCTTTTTTCCCATTTCCGGGTCAACCCAACCGGTGGCTTCGAGCCCTTGTTCCTTCAGCAGGCTTTTTAACCGCAACCTGTCGACCACTTCAAACTCGGTGCGGCTGCCAAGATTGGAAAGCTGAACGGAAAGCTCTTCCGCCAAAAAACGACTGGCGTAAGTGGTGTGTCCCTCCATATCGGTGAAATCGACTATGGCAACTTTCTTTTTTCTGCCTTCTACGAGCTTTTGAGTGAGGGAACCGGCCAGTTTGTTCAATTCTTTTTCATATCCCAGACAAAGAACGGGGTAAATCAAAAAACAAACCGCCAGCCCAATTGTTATTTTAAAGAGTTTTTGCATAGCTTTATTCCCCTCTTCATCTTATCGGAAGTTGCGGCTGTTGCTTTAGGGGTGATTTTCCCTTGCCTTATTGGCCCGCCAGTTTAAATTTACGGCCACTTATGCCGGTGGAGAAAGCCAAAGCGAGAGTCGTTTTGTCCCGAAAGGCGGCCGGGAAGCGGCTTTTGTTCAACGTGGCGCTTTGCTTTGAATGCGGGGCGTGTGTGGGGGTCTGCCCGCACGATTCTTTGGCTTTGACCGGCCGCGGCATCGAAATCGACCACGACACCTGCACCTTGTGCAATGCCTGCGTGCGCACCTGCCCGACGGGAGCGTTCACTTTATGAATTCCGGGAATCGGTATGATGTAATCGTCGTAGGCGCAGGGCCAGGAGGCTCTTCGGCGGCAATGACAGCGGCAAAGAGGGGAAGAAAAGTTCTCCTTTTGGAAAAACACCCCATCGTCGGTTATCCCCTTTGCTGCGCGGAGGGGATTTCCAAATCCGGACTGGAAAGTATTGTCCCTTTGAACCCCCGTTGGGTGGCTTCGCGCGTGGAGCGAGTTTTGCTCGTCGGCCCGGGTGGGGCGGAAGCGAGAATCGAACATCCGGAAGCGGGGTATGTGCTTGACCGGAAAATTTTCGACCGGGACTTGGCTGGGCTGGCGGCAAAGGAAGGGGTAGTAGTAAAAGCCGGAACGCCGGTCGTCGGCTTATTGAATGGCGATGGCGGACCGATTCGGGGGGTCAAGGTTCAGGAAGAGGGAAAGCAAAACGAATATTTCGCCCCGGTCATCATCGCCTCGGATGGCATAGAGTCGCGCATTGGCTATTGGGCCGGGCTGAACACCACCTTGTATCTTTCCGGTTTTGATTCCGCCGCGCAGTATTTTCTGGGAGGGCTGGATGTTGATGAAGAGTGTCTGCAGTTCTACTTTGGGCGGGACTTGTGTCCCGGCGGCTACGGCTGGGTCTTTCCCAAAGGGAACGGCACGGCCAATGTGGGGCTGGCTTTCACTCCGGCCCTAAACGCCAAGGTAAAGGCGATTGAGCTGCTGAATAAGTTTGTGAAGGAGCGTTTTCCGCGCGCCTCGATAATCGAAACCGTTGTTGGCGGAGTACCCGCCTATGTCGGCAAGAAATTAATGCGGGCCAAGAACGTGCTTTTGGTTGGGGATGCCGCGCGGCTGGTCGATTCTATTTCCGGGGCGGGGATTGCCAATGCGCTTTTATCCGGCAAAATTGCGGGGGAGACGGTGGCGGAATATCTGCCGTCCAAACATTCGCCCGATTTTCTGGAGCGGTATCGAGTCGGATGGGACAAAATCAAAGGGCGGGAGATGCGCTTCTATCTTTATGCCCGGCAAATTTACGTCCGGATGAGCGATTCTGAATTTGATAACGTGATTAACTTCGTCCGGCCGCTTTTTGAAAACAATCCCATACGGGCCATCGAGCCGATCGGGCTTTTGAAGCGGGTATTGAAGGAAAACCCAAAGCTCCTCCTTTTGGCCCGCCATATAAGATGGTGAAAATAAGGGAAAAGGATTACGCGGCTTTGGAACGGGACAGGCGGGATTTGAGCCGGGCGGCGCGGTTTTTGGGAATCAGCTTCCGCTTGGCGGCCTTGTCAATCAGCGAAAAGGCCTTGCGAATCTCCTCTGTCTTCTTGGCGGCGTCGCTTTCGGTCAACGCGGTTTTGAAAGCCGTTTTCAACCGGGTTTTCAACGCCTTGTTGTGCTCGCGCAGTTTTTCCGACTTCCTAAGCGCCTTTTTGGCCGATTTGTGTCTGGGCATTTATTCTCCTTTGGCCATCCATTGTAACTTTTTGGTCCCCATTTGTCAACCGAAAACCAACAGTTAGCGCGTCGGGCGGGAGGGGTTTCGGCTGCCACCACCGGCTCGCGCATTTTGGGGTTGGTGCGGGAGCAGGTTTTCGCCTATCTCTTCGGTGCCGGGTTGGCCACGGACGCTTTCATCGCCGCTTTTCGCATTCCCAATCTTTTGCGCGACCTTTTCGCTGAGGGGGCAATGTCGGCGGCTTTTGTGCCGGCTTTCAGCAAAAAACTTTCACGGGAAGGGAAACAGAATGCTTTCCCCCTTTTCAATCTGGTTGGGAACGCGCTGGTGGTGATTCTGACCCTCGTGGTTCTGGTTGGCATTTTCTTTACGCCGGCAATCGTTTCGGCCATTGCACCGGGGTTTGAAAAAATAGCCGGCAAGGCGGAGCTGACCGCGTTTATGGCCCGGATAATGTTTCCCTATCTCGTTTTGGTTGCCTTGGCGGCTTTGACGATGGGGGTTTTAAACTCACTCGGCCACTTTACTTGGCCGGCGTTTTCGTCCGCCTTCCTTAATATAGGGATGATTGGCGCCGGTTTTCTTTTGTGCCCGTTTTTTGATCCCCCGATTGTTGGAATGGCGTACGGCGTTTTGTTGGGAGGATTTTTACAATGGGCCGTGCAAATGCCATCTTTGAAGAAGGAAGGATACCATTACCAGCCAGTAATTTCTTTCCGCCATCCGGAGCTTTTGGCCATCGTAGGGCTTATCATTCCCGCGCTTGCCGGGATTGCCTCAACCGAGATCAACATCTTCGTCAATACGCAAATTGCCTCCTTGATGCCGGAGGGGGCCGTGTCATACCTCAATTACGCCTTTCGTTTGATGCACTTTCCGCTTGGGGTGTTCGGGGTGGCTTTGGCCACCGTATCCCTGCCTACGCTTTCCCAAAAAGTGGCCGCCAACGATTTGAAAGGCGTGGGGAATATGGCGGCATCTGCTCTGGGGCTGGTTTTCTTTCTGAACGTGCCGGCTTCACTATTTTTAATCGTTGCCGCCATTCCGGTCGTTTCTGTCTTGTTTCAGCACGGGCAATTCGGCCCGAATGATACACTTATGACCGCCTCGGCCCTGCAATTGTACGGCTTTGGGCTTCTCGGTTATTCCGGTGTCCGTGTACTCGCACCGGTCTTTTACGCCTTTGCCGACACCAAAACGCCGGTCAAGGTGGGAATACTTGCCGTCTTTTCCAACATCATCTTGAACGTTTCTTTTTACAAACTCGGCTTTGGCTTCCGCTGGCTGGCGTTTTCCGCTTCCGTTTCGGCCTTCGTGAATTTCTTCGTGCTTCTCTATCTGTTCAGAAAAAAGCTGCCGGAATGGGAGGGGGGCGCGGTCTGGTCGAAATTTTGGCGGATTGGTTTGGCCGCGCTCTTTCCTGCCTTGGTTTGCTGGGGTGCTTTGACATTCTTTTACCATCACCATACTGCTGAGTTTTTGTGGCAGCGGCTTTTGGTGCTGGCGCTTTCGTTTCTTCTTTTTTCCGGTTTATACCTGATTTTCACAAAGCTTTTGAAAGTCGAGGAAACCGGATTTTTCGCCACCATTCTCCGGCGGATGTTCGCGCAACTTAAGTCAAGGTAGAGATATATGGGGGCGGTTTCGGAAAAGATCGCCAAACATTCCCTACCCGCCCCGGCTTTCTGGGCGGCGGTAGCTTTCGCCGCTGGAATCTTTCTATCTGCGCTTACCACCAACCATCTTTTCTTCTGGTTCATTTTCTCTGCCTTGGCCGGACTTAGCGCCGCAATCTTTCATCATCGCTCCAACAACACGGCTGCCAATTTCGGTGTTTTAATTCTTTTGGCCGGTCTGGGGGGAATGCGGTATTCGGCGGCGACCGACATTGTGGATGGCCGCTCGGTGGCCGGCTTTGCCGGTCTTAATAAAAGAATGTTGATTTCCGGCCGGGTCTGCGAACTGCCGGACGTTAAACAGGAACGCACCCGGATTTATCTGGATGAAATAACTATCGGCTGGAAAAGCAAAATCGAGCTGGATGGAAAAATCCGGCTCTCCATCGGTCAACCCGTGACTTCCTATACCGTGGGTGATCGGATTGAATTTGCCGGCTTTCTTGATTCCCTCTGGCAGTCAGCCAACCCGGGAGCTTTGGATTTCGCCCACTGGATGCGCATTCGCGGCGTGCAAGCGTCGGTCTATTTGAAAGACGAAAAAGGAATTTCTCATATTGCTCGGAATCCGAAGAGCTGGCGCGCGCGTTTATCCAAAATTCGGGACGGCGTCGAACGAAAACTGAGGACGGGATTGCCGCGCAAAGCATCCGGAGTCATCAAAGGGTTTGTGCTCGGAGATACCCGGGACATCGAGCCCCCCACGTATGATTTGTTTAGAAAGACGGGAACACTCCATCTTTTGGCCGTTTCCGGTGCCAACGTGGCCTGGGTAGCCATGCTGCCGATTTTTCTTTTGAAGCTGTTTCACCTTCCGCTGCGGTGGCGGTACCTGGCCGCGCTGGCTGTGGTCTGGATTTTCGTTTTGCTTACCGATTTGCAGGCCTCGGTTCTGCGGGCGGCGATTATGTTTACGGTGTGGACTGCTTCCCGGGTTGTTTATCGTGAAATATCCGGTTTGCAAAGCTTGGGGCTTTGCGCCCTCGTTCTGCTTGTCGTAAACCCGCTCTGGTTTTTCGACATCGGTTTTGAATTGTCCTTTCTGGCCGTTTTTGCTTTAATTTTTTCCTTTGAAGACAAAGATGAGTATGAGAAAAACTGGGCCAAACGATGGCTGGTCCGACCGTTTGGCAACAATTTTAAAAGTTCAGTAGCCGTCTTTTTACTAATCACCCCACTTTTGGCTTATTATTTCAACCAAGTAGCTTGGACCTCGCTTTTAGTTAATGTCTTGGCGATGCCCTTGACCGCCTTGATTACTTGGTGTGCGCTCGTGCGGCTCGGTATTGGCTTTTCGGAATTTTCGGGCCCTTTGTCATTCGTTCAAGAAAAACTGTTTGAATGGTTATTCGCCGTACAGAATCTGTTTGTCAATCTGCCGCACACACTTGTGCGGGTTCCCCATCCAAATGGCGTAGAGACCTTTTTGTTGACGGCCGCTGGGTTTGGACTCTTTTTGGTTTTTTTCAAATCACAAAATAAAAAGGTTGGTGTCTATCTTTTTTTGATTGGTCTTGCGCCGGTTTTGTGGGGTTGGGGTTTCAAACGTTCACCGAACTTTTCCCTTTCAGTTTTGGAGGCCAAGAGGGAGATGGTATCCATTTTATCTCTTTCGGACCGGATTATCGTTATCGGCGGAGGTGAGGTACGCGATGCCCGGCATACGCCCCGGCAGGTTGTGGAACCATTCTTGGCTTACTTGGGAAGGGACAAAATCGAAGGCTATTTGCCCTTGCGATTCGATTTTTCCGGACAGGCCGCTTCTGCGGAAATCGTCTCATCGCTTAAACCCGGCTTTGTCGGCTGGCCGATGACCCATCAACCGAGGGAGGAAACACCTGATTCAATGGCTATGAAGTTTGAATACCTTCTGACAAGCGGCGATACCGTTCCCTTTGCCCTCCGAATAATAGACGATGATTTCGCATTTCTCTTTGTTCCTCAAATAAAGAAATTCAGACCGCCGCAATGGGATTCACTTTTGAGGGGGGCTACAATTCTGGTTGCTCCACTGGAGTTTGCCCAGGCCGAAAGCTTGGCCCGGTTTTCCAATGTGAAGGCGGTGGTTTCCACCAGGCGGGAGAACCGGCTGCCGCAAACGCTGCCCGAGAAGGTATTTTTCACTTTTCGGGATGGGGCGGTTACCTTCCAGACCAAAGACGAAGAATGTAGGGTACAAACCCATCTTTCCAGGCGCAAGTCAGTCCTCAACAAGAGGTAGGGGAGCCTTTTCTCCGTTGCCTCCAGCAGAAAGCCGGGGGCTCCCCTTCCTCGCAAAAAGGAGAAATCCCAGCCCCTTGGGGCTTTTTAACTTGTAAAGAAAAATCCGGCCTTGCCCGATACTAATAAAGACAAGGGGGTATTTGAGAAGATGGCGTTTACCGGCAATCTGAATACCGTCGCTTTTTCGGACATTCTGCAGCTTTTGTCCCAAGGGAAGAAAACGGGGGCTTTGGCGGTCTCCAAAGGGCCTTTGAAAAAAGAGGTCTATTTCCGAAACGGCAACATCGTTTATGCCCTCTCAGCCAACGCCGAGGAGGACCTTTTGGGAAACCTGCTTTTGAAGCGGGGAAAAATCTCCAAGCCGGATCTGGAACGGGCCATCTCCTTGCACAAGTCCACCGGTAAAAAGCTGGGGGTCACCTTAATCGAGCTCAATTTGTTTTCGCGGGAAGAAATCGTGGCGGCCTTGAAGCTGCAAATCGAAGAGATCGTATACAACCTGTTCGGCTGGAACGAGGGGGAGTTTATGTTCTACGAAGGAAAGGCCCCCGTCGCCAGCCAGATTCTGACCGAACTTCCCACCTCCTCGGTCATGCTGGAAGGGGCCCGGCGAATCGACGAATGGGTGGAGATCCAAAAAGCGCTGCCCGCCGCCCACCTCCCTTTAAAACTTAGCACCAACCCCAAAGTCCGCGGAGAAGAAGTGACTTTGAGCGTGGACCAACTGGTTGTCATGGCCTTAATTGACGGCAGCCGGAGCTATCCGGAAGTTCTCAAGGCCTCTCCGATGGGGGAATTCGTAACCTCCAAGGCCCTTCATCAACTGGTTCAGAACGGGTTGGTGGAGGCGCTACCCAAAAGCCGCTCACGGCTTTCCTCGCGGGAGGAGGAGGAGCTGGTCTTTTCGGTCTCGTTGCGGGTTTTTTCAGCCTGCTTCGCCGTTTTGGTGCGGCTCTTCGACAAGAAAGTGGGAAAAAATTTTTTCCGCCGCCGGCTCCCTTCCCCGCAGGAGAAAAAGGGGATCGATTTTTATTTGGCCACCTTTTTATACGGGGATGAGCATTTCAACCAGAACGATTTTTTGGGACGGCTTTCGGAGCTTCCCAAGGAAATCCGGTTGCACAAGTTATTGGCCGGTTTGGGCAACATTCTGGAAGAGGGGTTGGAAGTGGTGCGGCTGGTTTTGGGGGAGGCGGTTTACAAACGGGCCTGCAACGACATGCGCAAAGAGGCCGCCGCCATTTTTGCCGAGGAGCGGGAACTGGTGGGAAAATATGATTTGGAAGCCGAAGTATACCGGCAGATAAGGAAGGAGTAGCCCATGAAAGCGGCCTTTTTCACTTTTGTTTTTCTTTTGTCCGCCTTTGGCAGTGCCCGGGCCGACAACCTCACAAACACGGCGGCCCCTTTTTGGGGGATCATTCTTTCGCTGGTGGCCGGGGTTTTCGGCGCCGCCGGGCTGGCCTTCGCGTTCCGGGTGTACCGGCTTACCAAAGGGGGAGAGCTGGCCGCGGGTTGGCAGTGGCTGGTGGCGGCGCTTTTTTTATTTGCCGCCTCCCAGATTCTCAATTTTTTGTCCTCGGCGGGCTGGGCCGAGGTTTCCCCCACCACCCTGTCGCTTTTGCAGTTTGGCGCCGGGTTGGGGATTGCCTTTGGCGTGGCGCGCATAAAAAAAGTGATGAGTTGACCTTGCCGAAAACGACACCCCCGCATAATTTGAAGGCGCCGAATGCTTAACTTAGCCGAACTGTCCGACCGCATCGCCAAGTGCGAAAAAATTCTTTCGGAAAACCCGAACTCCCAGATTTTTGCGGCCCTGGCGGATGCCCACCGGCGCAAGGGGCAGTTGGACAAGGCCCTTGAGGTCTGCCGCACCGGCTTGAAGCTGCACCCTAATTACGGTTCGGGCCATCTGGTGATGGCCAAGGTGCATATGGACCGGCAGATGTACGAACTGGCTGAGAAGGCGTTGGAAGAGGCCATTCGCCTGGAGGGCCGCACCCGGGCAACCGAGCTTTTGCTCTGCGAAATTTTCATACACAAAAAGAAGCTGTCCGAAGCGCTCTCCATTTTGGAAAAGCTGCACATCACGGATCCGGAAAACCAGGAGGTCAAATATTTGTTGGAGCTGTGCCGCAAGGAGACGGAAAAAATCCGGCCTTCGGCGGAAATCACCCGCCCCAGTTTTTCGACGACCGGCCGGTCCGGACCCAAGCGCGGCAGTTCCGATATCTTTACTTTGGAAACCGAACGCTCGCAGGATTCCGTCATCGGGCCGGAAGAGGCCATGGACGAACTGTTCGCCATCCCGGAGGTGGACGCCCTTATGGTCGTGAACCGGGAGGGGCTCATCATCGACAAGCGCTTCCGGGGTGACTGGGACTCAGACAGCTTGGCGGCCGTTTCCGCCTCCGTTTTTACCGTGGCCGAAGACAATTTGGAAAAAGTGGATTTGGGGCAGCTGGAAAAGGTTTGGATCGACGGGGACGGCATAAGCTTTTTGGCCGTGCGGATGGAGGAGAAGGTGTTGATGGTCGTCTACCGTCCGGACATCAATTTGGGTGCTTTCAAGATGAAGGTCGGGGCGTTTCTGGATTATGCCCTTCTGGCCGGATAAGGAGCTGTGATGTCAAAAGAATTGAGCAAGGCGTTCGTTCTGGTTTTCCTCTTGGCAGCCGTTCCGATGATTTTCCATCCGGCCGATTTCGGTCTGGAGTATGCCGGCTGGGCCGGCCCGCGACTTTTGGTCGCCGAAGTGATTTTTTATTTTTTGGTTTTCTTCTGGGTTTTTCCGGAAGCCGGAATGGGGAAAAAATTCGGCTTTGCCTTCGGTACCCTGGCGTACCGCCTCTTTGCCGGAACGGTTTTGGGAATATTTTTGACGATCACCCGTTCCCTCCCTGTGGGGGCCGCCCTTGAGCAGGGTTGGTACGCCTATTTTCCGGGCTTTCTTTTAATGACCGTCATCGCGCCGTTCCTCTTGAAAAGTTTGTGGGGCAGTTCGCTTAGAAAGCCGCGTGTCTCCCGGCCACACGAACCGGTCACCCGTCCTGAGCCTCTGTCTTCCTCCGTTATTCCGGTCCGCTCCGAGTCCGGCCGGGCCCGTCCCGAACCGGCACGCCACGATTTAAGGGAAATCAATTTCGACGATGCCTTAGCCTACATCGGTGAACAAAAAGGAGTATCGAAGGCCTACTTGGTTGACGAGGAGGGTTTGGTTTTGGCCCGCTACGAGGCGGGCGGCACCTGGGACGACGAGCTCTGGGCGGCCTGGGGGCTCGTTTTGGTCGAAAAGAACAAGGAACTCGCCGCGCGGGTGGACCAGTCGAATTTTGCGGCGCTCGAGCTTTCCACCACCTCCGGCAAGGTGTACGTGCAAAAGGTATTGGATTTTTATTTGGTGGCCGTGGTGGAACCGCACGCCGACGAGCTGTTGAACGTCCGGCTGGTGCGGGCTTCCGAAATGATCAAGCGCCACTGGCAGGAGAAGTACGAACCGGTTTTGAAAACCAATCGGGAGGGACGCCATGTACCAGATCTTAGAGGAGCTTAACCGCACGTCCGGCGTCACCGGCAGCATGCTGGTGGGACAGGACGGAATCGTAATCGCCGCCGATTTGAACACTGGCACGGAGGACGACACTGTGGGGGCCTTGGCCGCCGCCATCACTTCCAACGTGCAGAAATCGCTGGAACGGTTGCGCCAGACGCCGATGAAGCAAATCACCATCGAGGCCGAACGGGGGAAAATCTTTTTGGCCGACGTAGGAAAGGGGATCTTGGTGGTGACCACCGATCCCCGGGTGAACATCGGGCTCGTGCGCTTGGAAATCAAAAACGCGGCCTCGCGCTTGGCTTTGATGTAAGGGCATTCGATGGTTTCCATCAATTACGCGTTCAAGGAGATCTCCTGCAAGATCGTCTATTACGGTCCCGGGCTTTCCGGCAAGACGACCAATTTGCAGTATGTCCACAAAAAGGTGCCCCAGCCGACCAAGGGGGAGCTGATTTCGCTGGCCACGGACGCCGACCGGACCCTTTATTTTGACTTCCTCCCGATCAATATCGGGTCCATCGCCGGCTTCACCACCAAGTTTCAGCTCTACACCGTGCCGGGCCAGGTGTACTACAACGCCACCCGCAAGCTGGTTTTGCGGGGGGTGGACGGGCTGGTGTTTGTGGCCGACTCGCAGGAGTCAAAAATGGAAGAGAACGCGGAAAGCTTGAAGAACCTGTTGGACAACCTTCAGGAGTACGGCTACAGCTTGAACGAGGTCCCGATGGTCATCCAGTACAACAAGCGGGATTTGCCGGGCGCGCTGCCCTTGGACGTTTTGGAAAAGGCGTTGAATCCGAATGGGCTGCCTTCCTTTGAAGCCGTTGCCGTGAAGGGGGATGGCGTTTTCGACACGCTCAAGTGCATCATCAAAATCGTTTTGGAAAAAGCCCGCGCCAAGTCGGAAACGGGGTCGAAAGCGGCGGAAGCGCCGAACACCCCGGGGCGCGAGCCGGTTTCTCCTCCGGTTCGTCAAGAAATATCGGAACGAACGGAAGCGTCCCAGGATGAAGAACGGCCCGCGCCGTCGCCGCGGCCCAAAATGGAGCCGGTCGGCGTGCAATCGGATTGGTCGGTCCCCACGGCCTCGGAGCAGTTCCGTCCCGTGCCGGGGTTGTCCAAGCCGTCTTCCGTTCCTTCGCCGGCGGAAGGGCATCGGCCTGTGGTGGTGCCGGGCGTGCGCCAGACCTCGGGCTCGGAAGTGGAGCAGCGCAGCCGCCAATCGGTGGAACGCCCCAAACCGCTGGCCTCGGCCGAACGGCCGGGACCCACGCGGCCGGAATTGAACTTGAAAAACCGCCCGGTTTTGCGCCCCAGCGAATTGGTGCGCAGCCGGAAGGAAGAAAAGAAAAAAGGTTTACTTTCGCGTCTGTTCGGGCTATTTAAAAAGTAGGAGGGAAACGTGGACGAAAATCTGATCCTCTACGAAGAGGAAATAAGCCGCATCGACAAGGTGCTCTCGCGGCTGATCAAGGGGGCGGAGGCCAAGTGCGCCCTCCTGGTGGACAAAGACGGGCATTTGATCACCCGCCAGGGGTTCACCCATTCACTGGACACCACCGCCCTGGCCGCTCTTTTGGCAGGTAGCTTCGCCTCCACCCGGGAAATCGCCCGGCTGGTGGGGGAGCCGGAGTTTTCCGTCCTCTTTCATCAGGGGAAACGGGACCACATCCACATTTCGCTGGTGGGCGAGCGCACCATCTTGGTGGTCATTTTCGACGACCGCACCACCATCGGCATGGTCCGGCTTTACGCCAAGGAAGTGGGGGATGAACTAGCTTTGATTTTCCGCGAGGCAAAGGAAAAGGCCAAAAAATCGGTCAAGCCGATTTCCAGCGAATTTTCCAACCAGGCGGAAAGCCGCTTGGACGATATTTTCAAAGACTAGCTTTCCGCTAAAGGGGCAGGGCAAAAGGAGGGTTTTTTGACGGCCGAATTGGGGGCCTTACTGGTCAAAGCGGGCAAGATCACGCAGCAGCAGCTCGCCAAGGCCTTGGAAATCCAGAAACAAACCAACGGCAAGCTGGGCCAGGTTTTAGTCCAGATGGGCGCGGTTCCGGACGAAAACGAAATTTCGGAGTTCGTCGGGCGGCAGCTCAACATCGGGGCCCTGCGTCTGTCCGATTTGGAGCCGAACCCGGAGGTGGTCAAGCTCATTCCGCTGGATATCGCCCGCAAATTCAACGTCATCGCCATATCGAAATTGGGTAAAACGCTGGTCGTCGCCATTTCCGACCCGAACAATATTTACGTATTGGACGCGATCAAATTCATCACCGGCTGCACGGTGCAGCCCGTCATCTCCCCCGAAAAAGCGATTCAGAAAGCGATCGAAACGCAGTATCAGGACTCCGGCGGACTGAAGGAAATCCTGGACAAGATTGACAGCGACAATCTCGAGGTTATCGAATCGTCCGATGAGACCATCACCGAGCAGGATTTGCAAAGCCAGGTGCAGGACAAGCCGTTGGTTAAGCTGGTGGACCATCTCATCGCCGATGCCATCCGCAAGGGGGCCTCCGACATTCATCTCGAATCGTACGAAAAAAGAATCCGGGTGCGCTACCGCATCGACGGCGCCCTGCAGGAAATGGCGCCCCTCCCTTTCCGCTATCGGGCGGCCATCGTTTCCCGCGTCAAAATTATGGCCGACCTGGATATCTCCGAGCGGCGGCTGCCGCAGGACGGCCGCATCAAGGTGAAAATCGGCGACCGCACGGTCGATTTGCGTGTCTCCGTGCTCCCCACCATTTTCGGCGAAAAGGTGGTCATGCGTATTTTGGACTCCAAGAGCTTGATGGTCGATTTGACCCGGTTGGGGTTCGAGGAGCAGGCCTTAAAGCAGTTCGAAACGGCAATCAATCAGCCCTACGGCATCATTTTGGTCACTGGGCCGACCGGCTCCGGTAAAACCACCTCCCTTTATTCGGCCCTGAAAACCATCAACACCACGGATATCAACATCATGACCGCTGAAGACCCTGTGGAGTTCAACTTCGACGGCATCAACCAGGTTTTGGTCAAGCCGGACATTGGGCTCACCTTTGCCGCCGCGCTCCGCTCCTTTTTGCGCCAAGACCCGGACGTCATTCTGGTCGGCGAGATTCGCGACGGTGAAACGGCCGAGATTGCCATCCGCGCCGCTTTGACCGGGCATCTGGTTTTTTCGACCCTGCACACAAACGACGCCCCCTCCTCCATAAACCGGCTCGTTGATATGGGGATTCCGAACTATTTGGTTGCCTCGGCCACCAAGATGATCGTGGCTCAACGGATGGTGCGGAAAATCTGCCAGTTCTGCAAGGTTGAGGTGCCAGTCACCAAAGAGGTGCTTTTGAAACTTGGGGTTCCGGAAAAAGAGGTGGGAAACTTCAAAATTTACGAGGGGAAGGGGTGCCAGGAGTGCGGCCAGACCGGCTATTCCGGCCGCAGCGGCATCTTTGAAGCCATGCAAATCACTCCAGCCATTGAGGAAATGATTCTAAAGCAGGCCTCCACGGCGGCTTTGCGCGAGCAGGCGATAAAAGAGGGAATGCTGACTTTGCGCACGGCTGGATTGATGAAAATCAAACAGGGGCTCACGACCGTGGAAGAAGTTTTGGCGGAAAGCTCGATCTAAGAGCTACAGAATTAACACCGTTTGACGATACATTGAACAAGGGGGAAAAAACGTGGTAACGCTGAAGGACTTGCTGGATTTGATGGTTAAACGAGGGGCCTCCGATTTGCATTTGACCGTGGGGACGCCGCCGCAGATACGCGTGGACGGCAGGCTCACCAAACTGGAGGGGTATGACATTCTGACCCCGGAGGAGACCAAGAAGCTGGCCTACAGCATCATGAACGAAAAACAGCGCCAGCGCTTTGAGGAAAAATCGGAACTGGATTTGTCCTTTGGAATAGAGAACCTGTCCCGGTTCCGAGCCAACGTTTTCGTGCAGCGTGGAAACGTGGCATTAGCGTTGCGGCAGATTCCCTTCAAAATCAAATCCTTCGACGAACTCGGCGTCCCTAAAGTGGTTGCCGAGCTGGCCAACCTGCCGCGCGGGCTGGTTTTGGTCTGCGGCCCCACGGGCAGCGGCAAATCCACCACGCTGGCGGCCATAATCGACAAAATCAACAAGGAGCGGCGCGACCACATTATCACCGTGGAAGATCCAATAGAATATTTGCACCGCCATCAAGGCTGTTTGGTCAACCAGCGGGAGGTGGGGGCGGATACTCAGTCGTTTGCCTCCGCTCTGAAGTATGCTTTGCGGGAAGACCCGGACGTGGTGCTGATTGGCGAGATGCGGGATCTGGAAACGATCGAGGCGGCCATTACCATTTCCGAAACCGGGCATTTGGCCTTCGCCACTCTGCACACCAATTCTTGCGCCGAGGCGATCACCCGCATCGTGGACGTTTTTCCCACCAACCAGCAGGAACAGATTCGGGTAACCCTCTCCTTCGTTTTGCAGGCGGTGGTCACTCAGCAATTGATGCCCAAAATCGGCGGCGGCCGGATTATGTGTATGGAAATCATGGTTTGCACCCCCGCCATCCGGGCGCTCGTCCGGGACGACAAAATTCACCAGATATACAGTTTACTCCAGGCCGGACAGAAATTTGGGATGAAGACGATGAACCAGTCCTTAGCGGAACTGTATTTGGCCCGCAAGATCACCCAGGGGGATGCTTTGGCCCGTTGCTCCAACCAGCAGGAGTTTGCCGATCTGGTCGGACGCAAAATGGAGCTGGCCACGGTCTAAATCCAAGGAGAATCAATGCCGGTATTCGAATACAAGGGAAAATCGATGGGGGGCGCTGCGGTGGCCGGCGAGCTGAAGGCCAAAAACCGGGCCGAGCTGGAACGAATCTTACGCTCTAACCGGATTTTGGTCACCTCCGTAACCAAAAAGGCCTCCGAGATAAGACTTCCCACCTCCAACCGTATCCGCAAAATCGATATTTCCCGTTTCACCCGGCAGTTCGCCACGATGATCGGGGCCGGGCTGCCCATGGTGCAGTGCCTGGATATTCTGGCCCAGCAGATGGAATCATTGGCTTTCCGCAAAATTATTGCGGAGGTGAGGGATTCGGTTTCGTCAGGTTCGACTTTGGCCGAAGCGCTGGGAAAACACAAAAAAGTTTTCGACGAGTTGTACTGCAATATGGTCGAAGCCGGCGAAGTCGGCGGTGCCCTTGACACGATTTTAGTCCGTCTGGCCACCTACCGCGAAAAAGCGGACGCCTTGAACCGCAAGGTGAAGGGGGCGATGGTGTACCCGGCGGTTATCATGTTTGTGGCTGCAGGTGTCACCTTTGCCATGCTTACCTACATTGTGCCGATTTTCGCCAAGATGTTCGCCAACCTGGGCACCGAGTTGCCCGCCCCTACGCAAATGGTTTTGAAAATCAGCAACTTTCTGCGGGGTTTTTTTTGGTACGGTCTGGCACTTTTTGCCGCGGGAGGGTTTGGCTTCAGTCGGTGGATCAAAACGGACAAGGGACGGCTGGCCTTCGACAAGTTTAAGCTAAAAATTCCCCTGCTTGGGTCTTTGATACGCCGGACCGCTGTGGCCCGTTTCACTCGGACGTTGGGCACCTTGATCTCTTCCGGTGTCTCCATTTTGGACGCTTTGGACACGACCGCCAAAACGGCCGGCAACCGGGTCGTGCATGACGCCATCAAAAAATCAGTTCTATCGATTGCGGAAGGGGAAACCATCACCCAGCCCTTGAAGGAATCGGGAGTTTTTCCACCGATGGTGATTCAGATGATTTCGGTGGGGGAGAAGACCGGCGGGCTGGACGAGATGCTGCAGAAAATCGCCGACTTTTACGACGAGGAAGTGGATGCGGCCGTCTCAGCCTTGACTTCCATCATCGAGCCGGTCATCATTCTTTTCATGGGCGTGGTTATCGGCGGCATTTTGATTGCCATGTATCTGCCGATGTTCGACATCGTGGGCGCCATCAAGTAGCCTTTTGCATTTTAAAAGCCCTTCTCCCGTTTGGCGCGATCCGACTGGAAAAGGGCTTTTTTGTTGGAATGGAAAACTTGCACCCGGGAGACCTTTCGGGGTGAAAAAGAATGAGTTTCTTTAAGTTTAAACTGGAAAAAATCGAAAAGGACGAAGCCCGCCAGAAGTTGTTCTTCCTTTTGGGGCTGCGTCTTCTGGTGTTTCTGGCTCTCTTGGGGGGCTTGATCGTCGGCACCCGTGTGCCGGTCGAGCTATTCTGGCCGCTCGTTTTCTACGGGCTTTTTTCGCTCGGTTTTCTTTTTCCCCTCGGCCGCAAAATCCCGGCGGCCTGGTCGGGTGCCTGGATTTACTTCTACGCCGCCCAGCTCATTCTGGAAATTTGCCTGGAAGGAGCCATCCTGCGCTACACGGGGGATTTTTCCAGTCCCTTTTCGGCCCTCTTCGTTCTCTCCATCATCTCCGCGGCGCTGATTTTCCGCTTCGCCGGCAATTTGCTTTTCGCCACGCTGGCCGCTTTGGTTTATACCATCGCCCTGGCCGCCGCCGTTTCGGGGGATTTCCACGGGCCGGAAGCCCTTTTCGATTTCTGGGCGGCCTTGTCTGCATCCCGCGGGTTTTTTGCCACCTATCTTTTGAACCTAACCGTTTTCTATCTTACCGCTCTTTCTGCCGGCTTCATCGCCCGGCGGCTCACCCAAAAAACGGAAGAACTGGCCCGCGCAGCCCGCGACCTGCGCCAAGCCCGTTTGGATTCGGAGGAGGTTTTGCAGACAATGAACTCCGGCGTTTTGTCCGTGGACCGGTTGGGAAAAATCCTGTTCGTGAACAAAACGGCGGAGGAGATTCTGGGACTTTCGGCTGGGGAGCTCGTCGGGCGGGACAGCCGGGAAGCCTTGAAGGCGCCGGAACTGGTGGAACGGCTTTTTTCCGCCCTCTATTTTCTGAAACCGGAAAGCCGCGCCGAGATCAGCATCGTCTCCAGCAAGGGGCGCTTAATCCCACTCGGAATCTCCACCGCACTATTGGGGGAGAGCCAGAGCGGCATCCGCGGGGTGGTGGCCGTTTTTCAGGACTTGACGGCCGCCAAGCAGATGGAGGAGAAAATCAAGGAGCAGGAACGGCTGGCGGCCATTGGCGAGCTTTCCGCCGGCATCGCCCACGAAATCAGAAATCCCTTGGCTTCCCTGTCCGGCTCGGTGGAGGTTTTGAAAAACGAGCTCATTTTGAACGAGGAGCAAAAGGCCCTCTTCGAACTGGTTCAAAAGGAAGCGGCCCGGCTCAACACCATCATTACCGATTTTTTGTTTTTTGCCCGCACCACACCACCCCGGCTGGAACGGCTGGACGCTGCCAAGGCCGTGCGGGAGACGATTGAACTTTTGAAATCCAACCCGGCTTACCATCCGTTTGACATCGAGCTGAAACTTTTGGCCCCCAACGTCTGGGTGCAGGCCGAAGAGGGACAGTTGAAGCAAATTTTGATCAATCTGGCCGTAAATGGGCTGCAGGCCATGGAAAAGTCCCTTTCCGAGTTCGCAGGCAGGCTGCCCCTCGGAAAAAAGTTGACCATAGCCTGCGGCTACAAATCCCCAAAGCCGGAAGACGACCCCCAACCCTTCATCTCCGTCACAGACGAGGGGAAGGGGATACCCGCAAACTTGCATTCAAAAATCTTTCATCCATTTTTTTCGACCAAAAAAAATGGCACCGGCCTGGGGCTGCCCATTGTTTTACGCTTGGTCACCAACCTGGGAGGGACGCTCGATTTTACCTCTGAACTGGGAAAGGGTACGACGTTTATCTTCTTTCTTTCACGCCCGGAAATCAAAAAAGACTTGTTGTTGCCGCAGTTGGTGAGATCTTTCCAATAGTTGTGAAGGTGAAAAGCGGGCCTAAAATTTGATAGGAGAACAAAAAGGCCCCCGACTTTCGTCGGAGGCCTTTGATTTTGGGTTCCCTTATTGCACCGCCCAGCGGGAAGTGTTGAAGGCCCCCATCTGGGTCAAATAGGCGTTGCGTGTCGGGAAAAAAGGCGGCGCAAAACCTGTCGCGAAGCGGTTGTCATAAAAAAGCTTCCGCAAATAGCCACCGGTCAGGCTACCGTTGGCGTCTATAATTCCCAAAAGCTTGGCCTGGTATTCCGTAATCCCGCCCAACAATTTCAAATTGCCGTGCGTGTTCAACAAATCCTCGGCGCCGAATCCCTTGTTCACCCCGCTGGCCATAATTGAGGCGTGCAGGTTCATATTGTCCGGGGCGCCGGCAGCAATTCGCACGTTCCCCGCCGAGCTGAAGATCCCCAGCATATTGGTGGCATCGGGGTCAATATCCGGCGTCACGTCCGGTTCGGTTGGGTCGGAGACCACGGCGCCGCTTGAATCTTTAAAAATGGCGCCCTGGTAGATGATGTCGTTGGTAATGCGCACATTGCCGGTGGCCGCCAGCGTCAACTGGGTGCTGGCGGCAATCGCCGGGTTCTCGCGTGTAGCCCCGCCCAGCGCGTTAACGTTGCCGCCAACGAACAAAGCGCCGTTTGGAACGCCGGTATAAGTTGTGCCGTTGAAAATGGTCTGGTTGCTGCCGTAGTCCACGGTAACGTCGTAGATCGTGCCCCCTTGGTTAAAGCGGTAATGCTGAGAGCTGTCGGCGCCGACCCAAAGCCGCAGCTCTGTAATGTCCCCCTGCACATACAGACCGCCGGTGACGTTGGTAGTACCATTGGTAGCCAGATACACCCCGGTCGGTATGGCGCCGCCGCCTGAAAGCCCCAGCCCGTTTCGTATTTCGTTGGTGCCGGGAGAGGTGGTGTTGTTTGGGTCACCGCCAAACGCAGCCCGCTGCTGGCTGTAGGCGTTGGTGGGGAGGCCAATGGCGCCCATACCCCACTGACTGCCGCCGTTGAACTGCGGGTCGGCGTTGTTAACCTGCGCGCTCGTGCCGTAGGAAGCCCAGGCGGTGGTGAACGGCCCGTTGAAAACCGGCGAAGCGGAAAATCCCGGCTTGCCGTTGGTGTGCACCGGCCCGTTGAACTTATCCCAATTTCGGAAAAAAAGCTGATTGCCGGCCGTATCGGTGGTCAAGTGCCTAAACAGGGCGTACTGGGCGAACGAGGCCCGGTTCAAGTTGACCGAAAATGTCCCGGCAATAATGTTGTTTTTTTCGTTAAAACCAGTCACCGGGTCGGCATACCGCCCTTTGGATGTTATGGTATACCGATAGGTGAAAACGAAACCCCGCGAAGTCACGGTTGTGTCAAATGGGGCAATCGAGTACTTCAACCGGTACGATTCCCGCCCCCCCATATAGCTGGCGGCTTTGAATGAATCCTGCGGAAAGCGGCTGTTGAAGTTCGGGATGTATTTGGTCAAAAGCCGCATCGGGTTGGAAAGAAACGAAAGGGCCGTGTCGCGCGGAATGACCACCGTGTCGATAGCATTAACCGCTTCCTTGATGTCCCCTTGGGCCACCTCCAGCCCGCCTTCCGCCGTGTAAAAGGCCTTGGCGTCGTTTTTCTTGTTAACCGAAATGTCGGTCTCCGTATCGGACGTCAAAACGGCCGCCAGCCCGATCAAGCTAACCATCAATAAAAGCCCGATGGCCACAATCAACGCGATGCCGCTTTGGTTTTTGAGCGTTTTCATTGGGAATTCCTCCAGTCGTATCATCCAGCTTACAAGAGATTGAGGTTGCGCAAATGCACTTCGGAAGTCAAAGTCCGCAGCCGGTAGCCGCCGTCGGTCGGCCAGTGCGGGTCGCGCTTCTGGGTGCGGCTCTGCACCATAATCTGCACGTTCTGAATGTCGCGGGCGTTTCTTCCGGCCGCTTCGATGTCATCCACCGTGTCCGGCACCGCGCCTCCTAAAATGTAGACGAACTGCAAATCGACGATGTCCTCGGCATAAATTTGCGGCGCCTGCCCGTTGCGGATTTTCATTAAGCGGGGATGAGCCCGGGCTGTATCCGAAGAGGTGGAATCGATGTAGTATTTGGCTTCTTCCAAGACCAAAACGTAATCACCGGGCTTGGGTTCACCTTGCAAGTTTTCCAAATGGCTGATTTCCTGCCAGCCGTTACCATTGTTGTAGGAGGTTCCCGTCAGGGTGAACCATTCGCCGGAAGGCTCCCCCGGGGAGGGGTTAAGATGAACCAAATAAACCTGTTGACCAATGTAAAGGTCGAAACAGGTAACTGTATCGTGGGTGTGAATGGGACGGGCCTGCTGAATTTGTGTGTGGTCCCCCACCGTAATAAAACACCCGTTTTTGTTATAGCGGATTACGATGGTATCCGGGTTAGCGTTGTAGCTTATCACCGGCGCAAACCCGGCTGGTAGGTCGGCCCCTGCTGACATCACGTTTACCGTCAGCTCGTCCAACGCGATGCGAGCGTTCTGCTGGGCGTTTACGATTTCTTCCTGCACGGAGTAGACCTGATGCTCCCGGCCATAGAACTGGAAGGCGGCCAAGCTGATAATCGATAGCATAACGGCGGCAACCAAAAGCTCAACTATGGTGAAGCCGCCCAATCTTCGAATCTTCGCAAACACTCCTGTTTTCTCTCTCATATTTTGCTCCTTCGTCCCTTACGTTTTCGCAAGGGATATGCCGGACCTCTCTTTAAAATCCGGCAAGCGGGACAAGGACTTATCGACCTCTAAGTTTGCCAAAGGGTTTTTTAATATGGGAGTTCTCCCATATGGTGGTTTACTTCCGGTGGTTTTGGCGGTGTATTTGAATTCCGAAAAAACAGACGCAAATTTTGTGAAAACGTTCACAATTTTGGCTTGCCAAAAAATTTTGGGCGCATATATTGGACGGCCTTTGAAAATCGGAAACAAACACTCGAAAAGGAGAAAGAGGAATGTCGAAATTGTTTAGAAAACTGGCCGGCGGAGCTGTTTCGGCCTTTCTGGCGCTGGTCCCGGGACTGGCGTTTGCCGGAGAAGGAAGCGTCGTTTTGCCCCCCTTCGACCGTTCGGTCAATATCGCCTTGTATTTGGTGTTGTTTTCGTCGTTGGTCGCGCTGGCCTATGGGGCGTACCTCATCCGCAAGGTTTTAAACCAGGATCAGGGAACGGCCAAGATGATAGAAGTGGCCAAGGCAATTCAGGAAGGGGCCAAGGCGTATTTAAGCCAGCAGATGAGGGTTCTGGCGGGGTTCATCCTGTTGCTTTCCGTCATCATCTTTCTGGTTTACGCCAACGTCTATAAAATGGAAGACGGCACCACCAACTGGGGATTGGTCTGGGGGATTGCCGTTTCTTTCTTTTTGGGTTCCTTCCTCTCCGCCGCCACCGGCATTATAGGAATGTCGGTCGCCGTGCGGGGCAACGTGCGGACGGCTAACGCCGCCCGCACCTCTTTTAAAAAGGCCTTAGAAGTGGCCTTCGAAGCCGGAACCGTCACCGGAATGTTCACGGTCGGCATGGGGCTTTTGGGAGCCACCATCATCTTTATGATTTTCAAGGAGCACGCCATGCAGGTTTTAATCGGTTTCGGTTTCGGCGGCTCTTTGGTCGCTTTGTTCATGCGCGTGGGCGGCGGTATCTACACCAAGGCGGCCGACGTCGGCGCTGACCTCGTCGGTAAAGTCGAAGCGGGCATTCCGGAAGACGACCCGCGTAACGCCGCCACCATCGCCGACAACGTCGGGGACAACGTGGGGGACTGCGCCGGGATGGCCGCCGATTTGTTCGAGTCGTACGAGGTGACTTTGGTCGCCGCCATGATTCTGGGGGCCGCCTTCGTGCAGTACGACCCCAATCTAGCCTTGAAAATGATTCTCTTCCCGCTTCTGGTACGCGCCGTGGGTGTTTTTGCCTCCATTTTCGGCGCGATGTCCGTGCGCGGCCAGGACCGGGATGATTTCAACCCGATGCGCCCGATTCAAAACGGCTTTGTGGTCGCCGCGATAATTTCTACCATCGGCTTCGGGCTGGTGAATTACTTTTACATCCAGGGCCCGCCGGGATTTTTCTGGGCCACGTTCTCCGGCATTTTGCTGGCCGTGATAATCAGCTATCTGACCGAATACTATACAGCTTTGGAATACTCCCCGGTCAAGGAAACCGCCAAGGCGACCCGCACCGGGCCGGCAACCACTATTCTTTCCGGTTTTGCAGAGGGGTTGGAATCCACTTCCGTGGCGGTTTTGGTCATTGCGGTCACCGTGGTCACATCGTTTTTGATATTCCGGAATTTCTCCGCCGATGCAGGGGCCAATTTGGCGATGGCCGCCTACGGCATCGCACTGGCCGGAATGGGGATGTTGACCACCACCGGCATCATCGTCTCGATGGATACCTACGGGCCGATTTCGGACAACGCCAACGGTATTTTTGAAATGTCCAAGGTTTTGGAGGAGGACAAGAACCCCAAAGCGCACGCCATCGTTCACAAACTGGATGCCGTCGGCAACACCACCAAAGCAGTGACCAAGGGATTCGCCATCGCCTCGGCCGTCGTGGCCGCTGTGGCGCTTTTCCGCTCCTTCACCTCCGACGTGGATTTGCTGGACCCGGCCTTGAACTTTCCGGCGCTCGGCATTCAAGTGAATCTGCCCTTCGTTTTTGTCGGTCTTTTGATTGGCGGTGCGATGCCGTTTCTGTTTTCCTCAATCGCCATCCGCGCCGTCGGTCGCGCCGCCTTCTTGGTGGTGGAAGAAGTGCGCCGTCAGTTCCGCGAAATTCCCGGCATTATGAAAGGGACCGCCAAGCCGGAATACGGCAAGGTGGTCGCCATCACCACAGCGGCCGCCCAGAAAGAGCTATTGGGTCCTGGGCTATTGGCCATCTTGTCCCCCATCATCGTCGGTTTCTACCTTGGCGTTGAAGGATTGGGCGGCTTTTTGGCCGGCATTATTCTGACCGGCCAGCTTTTGGCCGTTCTCTTATCAAATGCCGGTGGAACTTGGGACAACGCCAAAAAACTGGTGGAGCAGGGGATGTACGGCGGCAAAGGTTCGGAGGCCCACAAAGCCGGCATCATCGGCGACACGGTGGGGGACCCGTTCAAGGACACCGCCGGGCCTTCACTAAACCCGCTCATCAAGGTAATGAATTTGGTTGCGCTTTTGATTCTGCCCTTGATCGTCGGCCAAAGCAAGCTTTCCAATACTCTGGCAGTCGGTTCCGCCTCGGTGGCCCTGGTTGTTCTGATTGTTTTCCTGTTCCGCTCCAAGCGGGCTGCCCAGAAGGATTAAGGTTTTCCCGCTTTGCGAGGGGCGCGGTTCTCCGCGCCCCTTATTTTTCCCGTAACTGTCCAGTTTTTGCCACCAACTGTCAACTTTTTGACACCAATGCAAAAAAATACTTGACACGCCCTAAAAGTTTCCCATATCTTTGCATCGAAATTAAAAGTAGAACCATAAATTGAAAGGAGTGATACACGTGCGTCCGTGTGCCTCTAAGATTTTTACCCTTGCGCTTACCGTTTTTCTGCTCCTTTCGTTTTCCCTTTCTGCGTTTGCTTTGCCGATCCGTTATTGGCTCGCCACCCGGGATTTGGACGAGCAGCCATATCCTCAAGCTTACCGACATGCCAGTTATTTCGTAGTTATAAAAACGAGTTATGGGATTATCGTAATGCCGGTTTTTGTCAAGTCGAACGGTGCTTCCACTGCAGTTTCTGAAGATAAAACGACGCCCACGTCACTGAAAAATGAAGCCATCGACTAAACGGCGCTCCGTAGGGGCTGAGTCTTTTCTAAAGAAGGTTGATTCCTTAGTTAGGGCGAATAAGCTTTGGGAAGCTCTGGCCGAACTAAGGTCAATGGCGCCCGCTTTTGGCGTAAATGATTTTTCCGAGGAGTTTGCCCAATTTAATTACTTGCAAGGCCTTGTGCTGTGGCGGTTGGGGGATAAGCAGAAGGCATTGGGGCCGGCCCGAAAGGCCTTGGAACTCTATTTGAATCAACACAGCTTTGAAGGCGTGGCCAAAGCCCAGTGCCTGCTTGGATGGGTTCTTATTGATTTGGGCAATTTAAAGGATGCCGAAGAGCACCTGCAGCTTTCGGTTTCCGCGTTCAAGTTGGTTGGTGATTGGGCCCAGGCGGCAAGAGCTTTGAATCGAATCGCTTATCTCTACAGCATACAGGGGAAATTGGAGTTTGCAAATCATTTCAACGATCAGGCCCGCATTTGTGCCGTCAAGGCCAATGACCGATACTATGAGTTGCTTTTGCGTTGCAGCCGGGCTGTGCATAATCGTTTGGCTGGCAACTGGAAATCCGCACTGGCCGGGTTGGACGAATTTCTGAATGAAAGCAATAAGACCGCTGATTATTTCAGCCATGTTTATGGGCTCATAAATCTGGGGCATGCCCACTATCTTGGCGGACGCTCGAAACAAGCGAGAAAAAGTTATGTTGAGGCCATTCGCGTTGCTCTCCGTGAAAGCTTGACAGGGAATTTAAAGGTGGCCTACGAATTTCTGGCTGAATTGGACATTGCTGAAAGCCGGTTTGCCGAGGCGGAGGGAAATCTCAAAAAAGCGCTCGAAATCGGCGAACGGGTGAGTCCGTATGGCACGATTATGACCCAGTGCTGGCGATTGATTGGGGATTTGCGGCTGGCCCAAAAAGAGTACGACCGGGCCTTGGAGGCCTACGCCACTTGCCGGAGCTATTTGATAAAGCTTCCCGAAAAACTCGAAGAAGGGACAATGTACCGCGGAATGGGGATCTGCCACATCCGCAAAGACCAGCTTTCGCTGGCGCAGACGGCTTTCAAAAATGCGATAGAAATCTTCGAGGCGTGCGAAAACGACTGGGAATTGGCTAAAACTTACGTGGAAGCGGCCGAATGCGGGGCCTTCGCCCTGGCCGAACTGCGCCCCAAGCTCGCCTGGTCCAAAGGAATTTTCGCAGAATTGGAACACCCCTCTTGGGAAGCAAGACTAGAAGAGCTTCTGGGACATTCCGAACCCTCCTCGAACGGAATCCCGCTGCGCTTGGCCCATGAAATGGCCGACCGCCAAAGGGTAGCCCAGGCCCTTGCTGAAACGAACGGAAACATCTCACACGCTGCAGGAAAGTTGGGCATCTCCCGCCCGGCCCTGCACTACAAAATCAAGCGTTACAAACTGGCGGTATAGCCCAACTGTCAACTTTTTGACACCAAGTGTCAACTTTTTTACGTTGACCCCTTTTTGTATTGCCCTCCATATTAGAGCCGGATTTGGAAGTGCGTCCCGAAATGGGACTTCGGGGGAATGCCCATTTGCCCCACGCCTCCTCCGGCAGAGCCGCTCCACCCTTTTTCGGGGAGATTGCCGGGGGAGGCATTTTTTAGTTCCCATCAAAATGATGCCCGGCGGGTAAGCGGCCCTGCCGTTGTTTGCCCTCCAACCCCTATTCCAAGCCCCCCTCTCATTCGTTATATTAAAATTTGTGACGGTAGTCAGTTTTTGCAACCTCGCGGAAAAAACGGCGTATGAGAAAATGACGTAGATGGGAGGAACAATGGAACAAGCGATGGTGGCCCCCACGGCCATGCAGCCGGGCGGCGATTTAGGTTTTTTTGCGCGCTGGGCCAATATTTATTTTTCGCCCAAGAAGACCTTCGAGGCGGTGAAAGCCCGCCCTTATTGGGTGGTACCGATGGTTCTTCTAGTGCTTCTGGGAACCGGCTTCTATTTCTGGACCTCCGGGGCTCGGATGAACGACACGTTGGAAAAGATGCGCAAAAACGAAAATATCATGGCGATGCCGGCCGAACAGCGCCAGGAAATTTTCGACCGGGTGGAAAGCCAGTTTAAAAGCCCGCTGTGGGGTTCCGTGGGGGTGCTTTTCGGAATCGCCTACTTTTTCATCGCCGCCGGGATTTTGTTTTTCGTCGGCAACATTATAATGGGAGGAGAGGCCCGTTTTGCGCAGGTTTTGGGGGCTTTTGTGTACACCGGGTTTATCGGTGTTCCGGAAATGCTGGTGCAGGGGCTTTTGGCCACGGCCAAGGGAAGTTTGAACACGGCCTTGTCCCTGGCCGCTTTTTTCCCCGCCGACCAATCGGAAACTTTTGCTTACCGTCTAATCAACGGTTTCGACATTTTTTCCATCTGGTTCGTTTCGGTTTTGATTATCGGCCTGGCCACAGTTTACAGTTTCAAAGCCGGCAAGGTGGCGGCCTGGATTCTGCCGCTTTGGATTCTTTGGAAAGTGATTGCTGCGGCCTTGGCCGGGCTCGGCATGGGTTTCTAAATTCGGAGGAAGAATGAAGAGAATTGTTTTGATTGGTTTCTGTTTGCTCGTTGTGGCGGCCGCCGCTTGGGCGCAGGTCAAGCCGCTGACCTTAAATGACGCCCTTTCGACCGCCTTGGTGAAAAACTTCGGCTACCGCATTGCGGAAGGGAACTGGGATATCGCCAAGGCGGAGAAAACCGGCGCAGCCGGTGCGCTTTTGCCCTTTGTCTCCGTCGGCTTGTCCTATGGCTGGACCAAACGGGGCCCTTCCTCCTCCTTTACACAGGGGCTTATCGTGGTACCCGGCTCCAACCAGACTACCACCACGGCCAACTACAGTTTGGGGCTGGATGTCCGCCAGAATTTGTTCGACGGCGGAGCAGCTTTTTCCGGTTACAAGGCGGCCGCGGCCTCGGAAGCCGCCTCCCGCGAGAATTTTCGCGGCGCCCGGCAGAAACTGATTTTCGACGTAAGAAGTTCCTATTTCTCGGCCCTCAAGGCCAAAAGGCTTTTGGAGGTTCAAGAGGACGTCGTCAAACGGGGAGAGGAGCAATTGAAAATCGCTCAGGCCCGCTACGATCTGGGCTCGGCCTCGCTTTCCGATGTTTTGAAAGCCAGGGTTTCCTTTGCCAACGACCAGTTGACCTTGATTTCCGCCGAGAACAGCTACCAGGTTTCCTTGGCCAACTTGAACTCCATTATCGGCGAGAACGTCAACGATTCCATTGAACTGGCAGATACTTTGGTGCCACCGGCGGAATTAAATTTAGGATTCGAGGAGGCCATGTCGAAAGCTGAAAAAAACCATCCCGATTTACTGGCCGCCCAGGAGAATATGAAGGCGGCCGACTGGGGGGTGCAGGCCGGACGGGCGGGACTTTATCCCTCCCTTTCCTTGAACGCCGGCTACGGCTGGAACAACCGGGATTTTTCGCGGGTCACCTCCCTTTTCGACCGGGACTACCAATGGCGGTTCGGGTTTTCCATAGACTACAACATTTTTGACCGGTTTTCCGCCTACCAGTCGATAAAATCCTCCCAGGCCCGGCATTCCAACGCGCGGGAAACGTACCTGCAGTCCAAAAGCCGGGTGGCGCTCGAAGTCAAGCAGGCGTTTCTGGATTTGGCCCAAGCAAAGCAGAAATTAGAAGTGACCAATCAACAGTCGGAATCGGCGGAGGAGGATTTGAACATCGTGCAGGAAAAATACAATCTGGGGGCGGCCACCATTCTGGAGCTTCTGGACGCCCAGGTGAGTTACAAGCAGGCCAAATCGGACCAGGTGCAGGCCCTTTTCGACTACAATCTGGCCGCGGCGCGGCTTAAAAAATCAATCGGCGAGGAGTGAAAATGAAAACCAAGACGAAAATCTTCATCGGCACCGGCGCGGGGCTTGTCATTCTGGCCCTGGTGCTGGTCAACCTCAAACGCTCCTCCTCTTCGGAGATAAAAGTCGAGGCGGAAAAACTGAAGCGGACCGACATCATCTCCATCGTCACAGCCAACGGCAAGATCAAGCCGCGAACCGACGTCAAAATTTCGGCCAACATCTCGGCCCAGATAATCGAGCTGCCGGTGGAGGAGGGGGACCGAATCCATCGCGGCCAGCTTTTGGTCCGGCTGGATCCCGGCCGCTATCGGGCCGCCGTGGACCAGGCCAAAGCCCAGTTAAAGCTGGAAAAGGCGAATCTGGACCAAGCCGAGCAGAATTTTAACCGGATCAAACCGCTTTTTGAAAAAAACCTGGCTTCCCAGGAGCAGTACGATCAATCCGCCACCCAGCTTTCAGTAGTCCGGGCCCGCCACGAAGCGGCCCAGCACAACCTGGAGCAGGCGGAGGATGATTTGTCCAAGACCATAATCAATTCCCCCATCGACGGCATCGTCTCCGAGCTGCGAGCCGAAAAGGGAGAAACGGTGATTCCGGGCACGATGAACAATCCCGGCACGGTGATCATGACCGTGTCCGACTTGTCGGCCATCGAGGTGGAGGTGGATGTGGACGAAACCGACATCGCGCTGGTGAAAGTGGACCAGACCGCCGAGGTTTCCGTGGACGCTTTCCGGGACACCACCTTCAGGGGTCGGGTCATAGAAGTGGGAAGTGCCGCTTTGGCCCCCGGCGCCGGCTTGGGACAGGAACAGGTGACCAACTTCCGAGTAAAAATCCTGCTTTTGGACAAAGTTGCCGGGATCAAGCCGGGAATGACCGCCACCGCCGATATCGTTACCGCCGAACGGAAAAACGTTTTGGCCGTTCCCATTCAGGCCGTGGTTTTGCGCGACTCATCGGCCTTGGTTAAAGCGAAGGAGAAGGATAAAAAGGACAGCGGCGCGTTCGCCTCCACCCCGGCGTCCGCCTCTCCATCCAACGGTAGCTCAAAGAAGAAAAAAGAGCTGGAAGGGGTATTCGTCATCCGGGGCGGCAAGGCGGTTTTCGTTCCGGTTTCCGTGGGAATCGCCGACCAGACCAACATCGAAGTGCTATCCGGCTTGCAGGAGGGGGATATGATTATCACCGGCAGCTACAAAACCCTGCGCACTTTGGAAAACGAAGCCAAGGTAAAAACCGAAGAGAAAGGGAAGAAGGCTTCCTGATGTTAATCCACATACGCAACCTCTGGAAAACGTACGACATGGGCCAGGCCGTGCAGGTGCAGGCCCTGCGGGGGGTGGATTTAGACATCGAACGGGGGGAATACATCGCCATTATGGGCCCTTCCGGCTCCGGCAAGTCCACCTTGATGAATTTGATCGGCTGTCTGGACACCCCTTCGGAAGGAAGTTACGAGCTGAACGGCCGGATGGTCTCCCAACTGACCGACGACGAGCTGGCTTTCATCCGCAACAAGGAAATAGGGTTCGTTTTTCAGACGTTCAATTTGCTGGCGCGCGCCACGGCGCTCCACAACGTCGAGCTCCCCTTGATTTACAACGGCACCCCGGCCGGCGAGCGGAAGAAAAAGGCCCAGCAGGCCTTGGCGGCGGTGGATTTGACCGACCGGGCGCATCACAAGCCAAACGAGCTTTCCGGCGGCCAGCGCCAACGGGTGGCTATCGCCCGCGCTTTGGTCAACAGCCCCTCGATTATCCTGGCGGACGAGCCGACCGGGAACCTGGATTCCGCCACGGGGGCGGAAATTATGCAACTGTTCAGCCGCCTCCACAAGCAGGGGAACACGATTATTTTGGTCACCCACGAGCACGACATCGCCGCCTACGCCGAGCGGAGCGTGCATTTGCGGGACGGCAAAATCGAAAAGGACGAACGCCGGGCGGCGTAGGAAAATTTTGCCATGGGGAAACTGAAAACGCCGATTTGGGAAAGTGTCAAAATCTCCCTTTCCTCCCTGCGGGCCAACAAACTTCGTTCCATTCTAACCTTAATCGGCGTGATTATTGGCGTCACCTCGATTATCACCATGGTCTCCTTGATTTCCGGTTTCAACAAGCTGGTGGCCGACCAGCTGGCGACCTTGGGCTCCACGACCTTTATCGTAGAAAAGTTTGGCATCATTTTGTCCGACGACGACTGGTTTGACGCTATGAAACGCAAGGATTTGACCTTGGCGGACTACCAGGCGGTGGTGGCCGGCTGCACGGAGTGCGAGGAGGTTGCACTGCAAAAAGTTTCCAACCGCAAGGTCAAATACGGGCGGGAGCATTTTTCCCGTGTCCCGATTGTCGGCATCACCCCAAATTACATGAAAGTGGTGGCGCTGGACGACATCGTCGACAAGGGGCAGGGGCGGGTTATAACCGAGTTCGAAAACGACCACCGCCGGCAGGTGGTGATTTTGGGGCCGGAGCTGACCGACAAATTTTTCCCGATGCTCGACCCGATCGGCAAGAAAGTGCGCATCGGCGACGCCGATTTCACTGTGGTGGGAGTGCCCAAAAAGCGGGGTTCCTTCTTGGGAGACAATCAGGATCGTTTCGCCGCCATCCCCTTCAGCGTTTATCAAAAATATTTTTCCAATAAGCTGGAACCCTGGGAAGGGTTGCAGTTCTACATCAAAGCCAAGGATTACCCTTCGATGGAAAAGGCCCAGGATCAGGTGCGGGCCATTCTGCGCGCCCGCCGCCACGTCCCCTATCACGACAAGGATGATTTCGGCATGTACACGGCCGAGACCTTGATGGATCTGTTCAAACAGGTCACCACCGGCATCTCCTTCACCTTGGTCGGCATCGTTTCCATTTCCCTTCTGGTCGGCGGCATCGTGATTATGAACATCATGCTGGTTTCGGTCACGGAGCGGACCCGCGAAATCGGTGTCCGCAAGGCCTTGGGAGCCCGCCGCCGCTCCATTCTATCGCAGTTTCTGATCGAATCGGTTACGCTGGCCGTAGTCGGCGGCACCATGGGGATTCTCTTGGGGGTGTTTCTGGCCAAACTGATTTCCTGGACCACCCCGATACCGGCTGCCATCGAGCCCTGGTCGATTCTCGCCGGGCTTCTGGTCTCCACCGGGGTGGGAGTTTTCTTCGGCGTATTTCCAGCCGCCAAGGCGGCCCGGCTGGATCCCATCGAGGCGTTGCGCTATGAATAAATTCCGCTGGGCGGAGATGCGGGAGGGGATGGCTCTGGCCTTCGACAGTTTGCGCGCCCACAAAATGCGCTCCTTTTTGACCATGCTCGGAGTTTTCATCGGCGTACTTTCGGTCATCGCCATGGCCTCCATCATCGAGGGGTTGAACCGTTCGGTTTCCAACCAGATTCAGAACTTGGGTTCCAACGTCATTTTTGTCACCCGCTTTAAAATCGGTTTTTCCTTCGGCGACCGTTCGGAAGAGGAGCGGTTGCGCAAGCCGATTACCTTCGAAACCGGCGAGGCAATCAAGGAGTTCTGCCCGGCCGTGGACGCCGTTTCCCCGCAAAACTATGTTTTTGTGGACGGCGGCAACGTGGCGAAATACAAGGGAAACACCTTCAAGCGCCCCTCCCTTTTCGGCACCCTGCCGGACTACGAGCGGGTGAACAACCACTACGTGGAGCAGGGGCGCTTTATCACCGACATCGATCACCATTTCAAGGCGATGGTCTGCGTTATCGGCGCAGACGTAGCCGAAGCGCTTTTTCCCAAGATCGAGCCGATCGGCAAAGAGATTTTGGTGAACAACCACAAGTACCGGGTGGTGGGGGTGATGGAGTACCGCAAAAGCAACCTGGGCCGGAACTCCAATCAAATCATTGTCCTCCCCTACGGCACCTTCGCCCGGCTGCATCCTTGGGAAAAGGAGCTGCTGTTGGTCGTGCGCAGCCGCTCGCTGGAAGAACAGCAGTTGGCGATGGATCAAATTGAATCGGCGCTGCGCCGCCAGCGGGGGGTTCCCTATAACAAGCCGAACGATTTCGAGCTGGCGACCCAGGAGCAGTTGTTGGAATCGTTCCGCTCCGTCACGATGGGGGTTTTCTTTCTGATGATAGGTATTTCCGGCATCGGGCTGCTGGTCGGCGGGGTCGGCGTAATGAACATCATGCTCGTCTCCGTCAAGGAGCGCACCCGGGAAATCGGCATCCGCAAGGCGATCGGCGCCAAGCGCCGCAACATCCTCTGGCAGTTTTTGATTGAAGCGGTGACGTTGTCCTGCACGGGGGGCATTGCCGGAATCCTCATCGGTACCGGCATCGCTCTTTTAATCGGCGCCACCACGCCCTTGCCGGCGGCCGTCTCGCCGGTCTGGGTTTTTATCGGCTTCACCGTATCCGTATCAGTCGGGCTGGTCTTCGGCATCTATCCCGCCTACCAGGCCGCCAAACTGGACCCGATTGTGTCTCTGCGCTACGAGTAAATTTTAATTTTTTTCTTCCCCTTCCCGTATCGGGAAGGGGATTGAGGGGTTAGGTCAAAACCAAAGAGGCGGCACGAAAGAGCCGCCTCTTTTTATTTGTCTATTTCCTCGGGAAACAAGGGTCCTGAACATAAACGGTATCCCCTTCCTCGAAAAGTTTTTCAGGTAATTTTACTATATCAATCATAAAGTCCCTATTTGGCTCAACTTTGACATCTTTCAAGCGTAACCTATGGTAGGTTGGACTATAGCTGATTTCAACTTTATAGATTCCTTCAGGCACGGTTAAAATTACAAACTTACCATCTTCCTTGGTTCTAGCGCCAATGTTTGCAGATTTGCCATCGGACGAGTATAAGCGAACTATGGCGTCAGCAAGTGGTGCGTTCCCCTTTTTGTCCAATACTTGTCCCGTTATTCGTCCATACCTCGATGATAATTCTTGCTGTTCTACAAGTGGAGATTGAGCAAGCTCCATTGTCAGTTGAACGTGATTCAAGACGGTGGCCTGGTTCAATTTAATCTCAACGCCCTTGGCGTGTTTCTTAAGGTAGTTTGGATGATAAATCACAACATCGTAACTTCCCTCATCAATGTTTCTTATCGAAAACTTACCTTCATAGTCAGTGGCAGCGCGATAATCGGTGCCTTTCTGTTTCTTGAATAGATGGACTTTGGCTCCAGCGACGGCTGATCCGGTTAATAGGTCGGTCACTTGGCCAAGGAGTTCACCTGCAGGTGAAGGTGAACCCAATGTCAGGACGATGGAAAGGCCGATTGGAAGTATTAAAACGTTTTTCATAAATCCTTCCGTATGAATATACGGAAGTAAATGGCTAAATGTGAGTAGGGTTTACGGGACAAGCAGGTATTTTGGTTATTGGCGTTTCAAGCGCATGGCTACCGTTTCTTCGCCTTATTCCACAACCTGTCCAATTCTTCCAATCCCACTTCCCCTAAATTCTTCTTTTGTTTCTTCAAACTTGATTCGATAAAAGCAAATCGCTTCTCGAATTTTTCGACAGAACTTCTCAAGGCTTTTTCCGGATTTACCTTCAAATGCCGAGATAAATTGATTACGGTGAAAAACAAATCCCCAATTTCTTCCTCCAATTTTCCGGATTTTCTCTTTAAATCTCCTTCGATTTCTTTTATTTCCTCTTTCAACTTCGGAATTACTTGATTCGCTCTTTTCCAATCGAACCCGAACTGGGCTGCCTTTTCTTGAACCCTTTGCGCGCGGAAAAGAATCGGCAGGGTTTTCGGTATCGACTCCAAAACGGCGGCTTCCTTCTCCCTTAGTTTTCTTCTTTCCCAGTTTTCGAGCACTTGCGCTGGCGTCAGCTTCTCTTTCTTTCCAAAAACATGTGGGTGGCGGCGAATCAGCTTGTCGGAAATCCCCTTGGCCACCTTCTCCATGTCAAAACGCTTTTTTTCTTTGGCCAACTGGGTATGGAAAACCACTTGCAAAAGCAAATCGCCCAATTCCTCCTCCAGTTTCCTATAATTCTTTTCATAAATCGCCTCAATCGCCTCGTGCGCTTCTTCCACCAAATAGGGAACGAGTGTCTCGTGGTTTTGCTTCCTGTCCCATGGGCATCCCTGCGGCCCCCTTAGCGTGGCCGTAATCAGTATCAGCCGCTCCATTTCCGACTTTTTCTTCATAGGGGCGGAAGTTAGGTTTTTAAAAGCAAAACCGCCACTTCCTTGACTTTCTTGCTATAAAAACTATTCTTTTGAAAATGGAGATTTTGTCCAAACAATATGACTTTGCGGCGGCACGCACGCGCTGGAACCTCTTCTGGCGGGAAGAGAAAATCTTCGAACCGGATTTGAACACCCAAAAGCCGGTCTATTCGGTCATCGTGCCGCCCCCCAATGTCACGTCCATTTTGCACATCGGCCACGCCTTGAACGCCACCCTGCAGGATATCCTCATTCGCTGGAAAAAACTTTCCGGCTTCGAGGTAGAATGGCTCCCCGGCGTGGATCACGCCAGCATCGCCACGGAGGTAATGGTGGGGAGGGAGCTGCGCAAGCAGGGAATAAACAAGCAGGATTTGGGGCGGGAGAAATTTCTGGAGCATGCCTGGGCCTGGAAAAATAAGTACGGGGACGCCATTGTTAACCAGTTCAAGGAAATGGGGTGCGGGCTGGACTGGAGCCGGTTGCGCTTTACGATGGATCCCGGCGCCTCCCGCGCCGTGATGGAGGTTTTCGTCCGACTGTACAATAAGGGATTGATTTATCGCGGCAACTACATCATCAACTGGTGCCCCACGGACAAAACCTCCCTTTCCGACGATGAGGTGGAAAAAAAGGAAGAGGATTCTTCGCTCTGGTACGTTCGCTATCCCGTGGAGGGAAGCAAAGAATTCATCGTTGTCGCCACCGCCCGGCCGGAAACGATAATGGGGGATACTGCCATCGCCGTGCATCCGGAAAATCCGCGCTTCAAACATTTGATTGGCAAGAAAGCCATCGTTCCCTTGGTCAACCGCCCGGTGCCGATTCTGGCAGAAACCTACGTCGATTTGGAATTCGGCACGGGTGCCTTGAAGGTCACTCCGGCCCATGACCCGAACGATTTTCAGCTCGGCCAGAAACACAAACTGCCGACGGTCAACATCTTGAATCCGGATGGAACCTTGAACGCCGAGGCCGGGCCGTTTGCCGGGCAGGAACGATTCGAGGCCCGCAAGCAAGTGGTGAAGGGGCTGGAGGAAAAAGGGCTATTGGAAAAAACCGAGCCGTATCACCATTCGGTCGGCATCTGTTATCGCTGCAACACGGTGGTCGAGCCGTATCTATCCGAGCAGTGGTTCGTAAAAATGCAGCCCTTGGCCCTTCCGGCTCTGAAAGTTTACGAGGAAGGAAAACTCTGCTTTCATCCGCCCCATTGGGGCTCGGTCTATTCCCATTGGTTGAATAACATCCGCGACTGGTGCATTTCCCGCCAGCTCTGGTGGGGGCATCGCATTCCGGTATACTACTGTGATTGCGGCAAGACGTTTGTCTCGGTTGATACGCCCAAAAACTGCCCGAAGTGCAAATCGACCAGCTTCCAACAGGATGAAGACGTTCTGGACACCTGGTTTTCCTCCTGGCTCTGGCCTTTTTCCACCTTCGGCTGGCCGGAAAAAACACGCGATTTGGAATTGTTCTATCCGACCAAATCTCTTTTCACCGCTTCGGAAATCATTTTTCTCTGGGTGGCGCGAATGGTGATGGCGGGGCTGGAATTTATGGGGAAAGAGCCGTTTTCCGACGTCTACATTCACGGCACCGTGCGAGATTCCATCGGGCGGCGGATGTCCAAATCGCTGGGTAACGGCATCGACCCCTTGGAAATCATTGACAAATTCGGCCCAGACGCCCTACGGGCCACCTTGGTTTTTGCCTCACCAGAAGGAGAGGACCCCAAACTTTCTTCCAACAGCTTCGAACAGGGGAGGAACTTCGCCAACAAGCTCTGGAACGCCGCCCGCTTCGTGCAAATGTCCATTCCTGATTTGGATAAACGGGCGGCAGAAGGAACTCCAAACAAGGTTGAGAACTGGGCCAACCACTGGATGTTGGGGCGCTGGGATACTTCTGTGGCCAAAGTCACCAAGGAATTGGAGGCCTTCCGCTTCAACGCCGCCGCTTTGACGTTGTATGAACTTTTCTGGCATGATTTCGCCGATTGGTATCTGGAACTTTCCAAAACAAGTTTGCGGCAGAGTTCGGAAGCCGAGAAAGCCGAGACGGAGCGGGTCTTGGCCTCTCTTCTCCGGCGAATGCTTATTTTCCTGCATCCATTTGTTCCCTTTGTAACGGAGGAGCTGTTCGCCTCTCTCGGCTTCGCTGGAAATCTAAAAAGCATAACTTTGGAAAGCTGGCAAAAGTTGACCGTTGGAATCAAAGTCGAACCGGATTTGGAGGGTAAGGTTGATTCCTTCCAGCAAGCGGTGTCGGCGCTTCGCAATTTGCGCTCGGAAGCCAAGCTGCCTCCGGGACAGAAAACCCCCTTTGTGCTCTCATTTGACGAAAAGGGACTCTTAGAGTTCTTCCAAAAAACGGAGCCACAGCTTGCTGATTTGATTCGGGCTTCGGACGTAAAAATGGGGCTTAATTTACCCAAACCGGAACGGGTCCGGCTTTCCGTTTTGCCCCATATCCAGCTTTATCTGATTGAGGAAAATAAAGTGGATGCCGCCGCCGAGCGCCAAAAACTTTCCGCCGAGTTGGAACGGATTTCCGGTTTGATTACCTCCGCTTCGACCCGCCTTTCCGACTCCCAGTTCTTATCCAAAGCGCCGGAGGCGGTGCGCGCCAAGGAAAAAGAAAAGCTCTCCAAGCTGGAGGGAATGAAACGGGAGCTGGAAGAAAGCTTGAAAAACCTGGGAATATAGGATAAACAAACGTGTATAATCTATAGGGAAAGGGAGAAAAGATGCCAAAAACCAAAGCGGTCGCAATAGGGTTCTTGTTTTGTCTTTCGGGGGTTCTTTTGGCCAACCCGCTTGCCTGGGGGCAGGGGGGGGAGCTTACGGTAACGGTCTATAACGACGGCCGGGGCTTGGTCAAGGATGTGCGCGAGCTTTCCTTCAAGCGGGGTTTGGACACCATCAAAATCACCGATGTGGCCGCCTCTTTGGACCCGACCTCCGTCCGCTTTGAGCCCTTGACCAAAAAGAACGATATCGATTTGCTCGAGCAGAATTTCGAGTTCGACTTAATCGGCTCGGACAAGCTTCTGAACAAATATCTGGACAAAACCATCGACGTGGTCACCAAAGACCAGAAGGTTTTCTCCGGCAAGCTGCTTTCCTACACCGGCGGCAGCTACGTTTTGGAGGTTCCCAACGGCGGCATCCGGATGGTCAGCGCCGGCGAAGTGGTGAATATCTCAATGCCGGAACTGCCCGCCGGCTTTTACACCCGCCCGACTTTAATCTGGTTGTTCAACAGCCGCTTTTCCGGCCGGGAAAAATCCCAGATTTCCTATCTCACCGGCAATATGGGCTGGCACGCCGAATATGTCGCCTTGATCAACCCGACCGACGACCGGCTCTCCCTCTCGGCCTGGGTTTCCATCGACAACCGCTCCGGAGCCACTTATCCAAAAGCCAAATTAAAACTGGTGGCGGGCCAGCTCCAGCGGGCAAGAGTGCCCGGCGGCATGCAAGAATTAGCGCTGCAGAAAGTTGCTATGGACGGCGCCGCGCCGTTTGAGGAAAAGGCCTTTTTTGAATATCACCTTTACACCCTGGCTTTTCCGACCACCCTCGCCAATAACCAGATTAAGCAGGTTTCGCTTTTCGACCCGGCCGAAACGGCGGTGAAGAAAAACTTCATTTATGACCCGGATAGGGATGCCACAAAAGCGTCCGTTGTCCTCGAATTCAAAAACTCCAAAGAAACCGGATTGGGGATGGCTTTGCCGGCGGGCGTGGTGCGTATAATGAAGAAAGACACGGATGGAAGCATCGAACTTATCGGCGAAGACAATCTGGAACACACCCCCAAGGATGAGCGGGTGGATCTGACCGTCGGCAAGGCGTTCGACATCACCTGCGAGCAGACCCAAAAAGACCGCCGCCAGATTTCCGACAAGGTTTGGGAGGAGGACTGGGAGATTTCGGTTCGCAACCACAAAACCGTGCCGGTCACGGTTCGCGTGGTGAAGCGCTTTTGGGGCTTCTGGGAAATCCGCCAGAGCTCCCACAACTATATCAAGAAGGACGCCTCCACCGCCTGGTTCGAAATTCCGGTTGACAAGGATAAGGAAAGCAAGCTAACTTTGACCGTGCGCTACCAGAATAAATGAGGAAGGATAGAGGATGAAACGAATATTTCTGACGTTCGCCATAGTCGCCGCCTGGGCAACGCTCGTCTGGGCCGACTGCAAGCCGCGCGACTACTATACCCGTTCGGCAAAAATATACATCAACCCTTCGCAGGGAAAACAGGATTTGAAGCGGGCCGAACAGCTGGTGGTCGAAGGGCTGAAGTGCTATCCGGAAGACGGGGAAATGCAGTACACGGCGGCTTGGCTCTATTCCCAGAAAAAGGAATTCCCAAAAATGATGGACGCCCTGAACGCCGCCATCAAATTTTCTCCCCAGTGGAAGCCGAAGGCGGAAACTCTGAAGGCCGTCGTTTTTGCCGAAACCTTCAACCAAGCCAACGGCTTTTTGGAAAAGGCGACCAAGTCCCCCACCAAAAAAGACAGCGTCAAAAACTTCCGCCAGGCAATCAATTTGTATCAGGGAACCATTCTTATCGATTCCACCGCCGTCGGCCCGTACAAAAATCTCTCCTTCGCCTATTATGCGTTGAAGATTCCGGACACCTCCTGCCATTACGACGGGGTGGTCTTCCGGCTCAAGCCGGATTCGGCCCGCTGGGGATATGATTATGCGTTCTGTTTGGTGAATCAGCAAAAGTACGACGAGGCCATCGGGGTTCTGGAAAAGGTGGTGCGCAAAGATTCGCTCCATTGGGACGCCTGGGGACTTTTGGGGCAGCTCTATGGCGCAAGAGATAGCCTGGATAAAATGGTTTACGTATACCAAAAACTTTTGCGCCAGTATCCGGACTCGGCCGAATTTCTGGGGCAATTGGCCATGTACAACTTGGGCAAAGGATCGAACGCCAAAACCTCCAAGGAAGGGGCTCCATATTTCCACCAGGCCGATACGCTTTATGCGCGTTATCTGGCCAAAAATCCGGCGGACAGCAATTCCTGGTACAACCACGGGCTGGCGCTGACTTCCTTGGGTGCGCAGGATAAGACGTATTATAAAAAGGCCGCGGACGTATTGAAAAAGGCGGCCGATAAATTTCCTGGTTTCCCGGAGTTGTGGGAATCGCTCTCCGGGGCGTATGCCCAAATGGGAATGGCCAAGGAGGCCAAAGAGGCGTTTAATAAATTCCAGAAGCTAAGCGGCAAAACCACCACGCAAAAATGAAAAAAACTGGCTTTTCCGAAAGGCGGACTCGCTCCGCCTTTTTTGTTTATGCCGCTTGAAGTCGGTTTTCCCTTCCGCGCCGGCCCAACCTTAAGCTACGGCGCCCCCAAAGGAGTTGACCCAAAAATGTTGATGGGCTGCCGGGTGGTGGTGCCGCTCGGCTCCAAAAAAGAAATCGGCGTGGTGGTCGGCCTCGATGGGCCCAAGACACCCGGCCTCAAACCGATAGAAAAAGTCATCGATGTCCAACCGGCCTACCTGCCCTCCATTCTTTCGCTTGCCCGATGGACGGCGGATTACTACATCAGCCCCCTCGGCCCGGCTTTGCGCTCGGCCGTGCCGGGGGAAGTCCAAAGCAAAATTTTCCGCAAAATCAGGTTTCTTTTGCCTGCCGATACTCCCGTTCCGGACAAGCTTTCCCGCACCGAGAAAGAGCTTTTTTTCTTTCTTTCCCAAAAAGGGGAAATCGAGCTGAAAACACTTGCCTCCCGTTTTTCCAAAGCCGCGCTTAACCGCCACCTCCTCGATTTCGAGCGCCGCGGCTGGATCGCCAGCTTTGATATTTTGGAGACCGCGCCCGGTTCCAAGAAAATTGCTTGCGTATCCGTCAATGTCGATTTCCAGAGCCCTCAATCAATAACCGATTTTCGCAGGCTGGTATCCGAATTTCCCGCCAAAGATGAAAAGAAAAAACTTTTGCTCTTATATTTGCTCGAGCATTCCGGGTTTCGTCCGTTGGCCGAGCTGGTGAAACGATTTGCCGTTTCCCGCGCCGCGATTTTGGGGCTGGCCCAAAAAGGGTTGGTCAAAATCGAACGCAAATCGGAAGCAGAACTAACGGTTTTTGCCGAGAAAAAAGAGCTCGTTCTTTCCGCCCAGCAAAAAGCCGCCTTCGAGGCCCTCCGTCAAACATTGGGGGGCGGAAAGTTCGCTCCTTTTCTGCTCTTTGGCGTCACAGGTTCCGGTAAAACGGAAGTGTATTTCGCCGCCATCGATGAAGTGCTGAAACAGGGGCGGCAAGCGCTCGTTCTTTTGCCGGAGATTTCGGTCGCCTCGCAAATCATCGCCCGTTTTCGGGCCCGCTTCGGCAATCAGGTCGCCGCCTTGCACTCCGGTTTGACCCCCGGCCAAAAGGCGGCGGCTTGGAAGGCCATCCGCGCCGGCGCCTATCCAATCGTGGTCGGCGTCCGCTCGGCGGTCTTCGCCCCGCTGGAGAAACTCGGTTTAATCGTGGTGGATGAGGAGCATTCAGCCAGTTACAAGCAGACCGAGGCGGCCCCCTACTACCACGCCCGGGATGCCGCTCTGATGCGGGCCCAATTGGAAAAGATCCCCATCGTTCTGGGCTCGGCCACCCCTTCGGTCGAGTCGTTTTATCACGCGCAAACGGGAAAGTATCGGCTGTTGGAATTGACCGAGCGATTCAGCGGACAAAAAATGCCCCGGCTGCAAATCATTGATTTGCGCCACGAAGCCAAACCGCTTCTGGCGGGAAATTTGTCCGGCACACTCGTTTCCAGTTTGAAGAAATCGCTGGAGGAGGGGGACCAGGCGATTCTGTTTTTAAACCGGCGCGGCTATTCCTTTTGGGTGCACTGCAGTTCTTGCGGCTATGTTTTCATCTGCCCCCGCTGCGACGCCGCTTACACCTATCACAAAAAAGATTTTTCGCTCCGCTGCCATCTCTGTGGCAAAAAGGAAAAATCCCCTTCCGTCTGCCCCCAGTGCCTCGGCGCCACCCTCGATTTTCGCGGCACCGGCACCCAACGGGTGGAAGAAGGACTGGCCGCATTCAAAGACCTGGGGGTGGCCCGGATGGATTACGACACCACCCGCAAAGCTGGAGCGTATCACAAAATCTTGTCCGATTTTGCCGCCCGCAAATACCACCTGCTTTTGGGCACCCAGATGGTCACCAAGGGGCTGGATTTTCCCTTGGTCAACTGGGTCGGCGTGCTTTCGGCCGACGCCCACATCTATCTGCCTGATTTCCGCTCCCGCGAGCGAACGTTTCAATTGCTCACGCAAGTAGCCGGTCGGGCCGGACGGCATACCAAGGAGGGGAAGGTTTTAATCCAGACCTACCAGCCGGAAAACCCGATTCTGCAAGAAGTCGCCACCGGCGACTACCGGCAGTTTTACGAGAACGAAATCACCGAGCGGAAAAAGCATTTTTATCCTCCCTTTTCTCGGCTGGTTTTGCTTGTTTTCTCTTCCAAAAAGGAAGAAGCGGCGCGTGAGGCGGCCACGGCTTGGGCCGCCAAACTTGCGTCTTTATCCAAAACGCTCAAGCCGCTCGAAGTGCTGGGCCCCGCCCCCCATTTTTTGGCCAAGTTGCGCAACCGCTACCGCTGGCAGGTAATGCTCAAAACCGGCCAGATTATGAAGTTGACCCCCGAGCTGAAAAAATTAAAAGAGGACTGGCAGCGGTTTCATAAAACCGACTCGGTTTTCCTGGACATCCTCGTCGACCCGCAAAGTTTAGTGTAAAATCCCATCATTTTTGTAGGGGCGATTCACGAATCGCCCTTTGTTCCCCTTACCAAGGGGGACAGAGGGTCGTCTTTATAGGGGCAAGTCCCCGCTTGCCCTGAGCGTGGCCGAACGGGTGCCTGCCCTTCCTCTCCCCGTGTCGGGGAGGGGTTAGGGGAGAGGTTGCCCCCTTGACAAACCCTTTGCAAAGGGCAATGTTTTATCTCGCCACAAAATCGAGTGGGCGGGCAGTAGCACTAAAAAACCTTTAACTCCGCTTTGCGGGGCAAATGGGGAGGTAGCGATGAAACGGTTCAACGTTCTGCAGTCGCTGGCAGTTCTTTTTGTATTGTCACTAACCGTCTGGGGGCTTGTCCCGAGCGCAGCCGAGGGAGCGGTGCCCCAGCTAATCAATTTTCAGGGGGTTTTGAAGGACGGCTCCGGCAATCCAGTGCCGAATGCGTCCTATTCTGTAACCTTTACCATTTATGATGCCCCCGCTGGCGGTACGAACCTTTGGACGGAAACCCAGTCGGTAACCACCACCGGCGGGCTTTTTGCCGTTCTCTTGGGTTCAACAAACCCTGTTCCCGATTCGGCATTCAAGGGCACCGACCGGTATCTGGGAATAGCCGTTTCTCCGGATGGGGAGATGGCCCAGAGGCAGCGTTTGGTTTCGGTCGGTTACAGCTATCGGGTCAATTCCGTGGACGGCGCGACAGGTGGAACGATTTCCGGGGGTGTTTCCGTAACCGGCAACGTCGGCGTCAACGAGACCACACCCGCGAACAAACTTCACGTTAAAACAGCAACTGGTGTAAATAACTCTGAAACATTCGCCCTGAGGTTGGAGAACGATGACTTTGGCAACACGACCACGGGTATGCTGTTTTCCGTCGAGGGGCTGGCTCTAAATTATGCCAAGTCCGGTATCGCTTTCCAGAGAACGGGCAGCTTTGCGCAGGGCAGCCTCCACTTCTTAAACAGCAATGCAAATAACACCAACGACGTCACTCTTTCGGAGGCTCGGATGACTATCCGTGCCGACGGCAATGTCGGCATCGGGACGACCAGCCCGGGGGCAATGCTGGATGTAAACGGTTCGTTAAGAGTGGGTTCGGGCGGCACGGCGATGTCCCTCATCCAGCTCGGCTATCTAGGAGACGGCACGCCCGGAAGTGCAGGAATTTCCGGAAGCAAGACTTTTCCCACCGCTTTCTCGGGTATACCGAAAGTTTTTCTACAGGTTGAGGAGCTGGACAATAGCGGCGCTACTTCGATTCGTATCACGGCGGTTAGCAGTACGGGATTTTCCTGGAATACCTGGACCGGTGGTGATGTAGCCACCGCCGACCGGATTTCCTGGATGGCGATCGGGCCTTAAGGGGACGTTTCCTGTTCAGAAGATAAGGGCGACCGGCCGGTCGTCCCTGCGAAAAACGGCACGGCCGGCAACAACACCGGCGTTTGGTCCAATCTGTCCGACCGGAGATTGAAAAGGGATATCGAGCCGATAGCGCAGGCGCTGGAAACGGTGGAAAAACTGCAAGGCGTTACCTTCGCTGGAAGGACGAAAAAAAGGATGCCCAGTTCGGACGGGTTCGAGGATTGATTGCGCAAGACGTGGAAAAGGTAATTCCGGAATGGATAAAGACCGACCCGGACGGCTACAAGCGCATCGAACCGATTGGGGTGGATGCCCTGCTCATCGAAGCCATAAAGGAGCTGAAGGAAAAAGTTTCCCGGCTCGAAAAGCTCCAAAACGAGAATGAAAAATTGAGCGCGGAAATGGCGGAACTTAAAAAGTTGGTGCAAAAGCTAACATCGGAGAAAAAAGAAGGGGAGAAAAAGCTCGGCCAGTTGCGCTGACGATTTGATTTTCTCCACGGGGCGGGTGGCCAACCCGCCCCTGTTTTTTTTGCAGACCTAACCCCCTGACCCCCTTCCTGAAACGGGAAGGGGGAAAATTTCCCCTCTCCGTGTCGGAGAGGGGTTAGAGGAGAGGTTTCTCGTTTACCTTGCTGTTGGGTTTCTTTTTTTGTAGCTTAACCCAATGGGAAAAACGGTCACCCTCGAAGAGGTCAAAAAAAACGAAGAAGTTCACCTGCTCATTGAAATGGCCGACCGGTATCTGGGGGTCATCGGCTATACCGAGCACGGGCACCGGCATACTTCTTTGGTTGCAAACATTGCCCACAATGTGATGAGCCGGCTTAAACGGACGGAAAGGCAGGCCCAGCTCGCCTCCATCGCCGCGCTTTTGCACGACATCGGCAACGTGATTTCGCGCGAATACCACGCCCAGACCGGCGCCTTAATTGCCCACCGGGTTTTGTCCGGTATGGAAATGCCCAAAGAAGAAGTTTTGGAAATTATGGCGGCGATCGGCGGCCACGAGGAACGGGGGGGGCAGCCGGTGAACGAAATCGGCGCGGCTCTGATTCTGGCGGACAAGTCGGACGTGCACCGTTCCCGGGTGCGCACAACCGGCTCCATAAAAGAGGACATCCACGACCGGGTGAACTACGCCGCCACCTCCTCCTTTCTGCGGGTCGAAGAAGACAAGGGGGTCATTTCGCTGGAGCTGAAAATCGACACCTCCATTTCGCAGGTGATGGAGTATTTTGAAATTTTCCTTTCCCGGATGGCCTTTTGCCGGCGGGCGGCGGAGTTTTTGAAGATGAAATTCGAGCTGGAAATCAACGGACAGAGACTCTTGTGAACGAATACAAAAAAGCGGGCGTGGATATCGCCCTGGCCGATCAAGTGAAAAATAAAATCAAGCTTCTGGTGGCATCCACCCGCACCCCGGCGGTTTTGGCGGACGTGGGGGCCTTCGGCGGGATGATGAGCTTTCCCAAAGATTTCAAAAATCCGGTCTTGGTCGCCACCACCGATGGCGTCGGCACCAAGTTAAAAGTCGCCATCGCCGCCAAACGGTTGGACACGGTTGGGGAGGATTTGGTCAACCACTCCGTCAACGACCTCTTGGTTCAAGGGGCGGCGCCTTTATTCTTTATGGACTATCAGGCCTGGGGAAAGTTGGACGCCGCCGCGGCGGAGGTCTTGATGGAAGGATTGGTGCGGGGCTGCAAAAAGCACAACTGCCCGGTTTTGGGGGGGGAGACGGCGGAGATGCCGGGGTTTTATGCCGAAGGGGAGTTCGATCTGGCCGGTTTTATGGTCGGCATTGTGGAGAAAACAAAGATATTGGACGGTCGCAGCATTGTTCCCGGCGATGCGTTAATCGGTTTCGCCTCCTCCGGCCTGCACACCAACGGCTATTCTTTGGCGCGCCGAGCGCTTCTGGATTCCGGCTTGTACCGGCTGGACAGCTTTTTGCCCGACAACGGAACGACCTTGGCGGATGAATTGTTGCGGGTGCACCGCTCCTATTTTCACCTCCTGCATCCTTTAATCCTGCAAGAGAAGTTAAACGGCCTGGCGCACATCACCGGCGGCGGAATACCCGGAAATCTGGTGCGGATTCTGCCGTATGAAACCTCCGCCGTCGTAAACACTTCCAATTGGGAAGCGCCGCCGATTTTTAAATTGATTCAAAAGGCGGGGGAAGTGAAGAAGGAGGAGATGTATCAGGTTTTCAATATGGGGATCGGGATGATTGCCGCGGTGGCCAAGGATAAACTGGAGGAGGTGGTGCGGGATTTGAAGGGGATGAACGAAAAGTTCTGGGTCATCGGCGAGATTGCCGCCGGAAAAAAAGAGGTGGTTTTACAATGAGTTCCGCTTTGGAGCCGGTGTTGAAAAAACTGGAGGAGTTGGGGAAAGTGCTGGTGGTGGCGGGGAGTCCCGGCGCTTCCGTCAATATGACCGGTGAACTGCAATTCACCATCCGCCCCAACGGGATATTGCTGGAGCTGAAGGGGTGCGCCTGCCGGGTTCATATAGACCCGAACAGCTTTCAAACCCTGCACTTCACCGAGGAGGATTTGGGCCGGGGGGAGCCGGACCCGGTGGTGCAATTTGCCGATGCCGCCGACCGGCCGGTTTTGCGCATCTGCTGCCCCTTCGAAAAAGAAAATTTTTTGGCCGTGCGGGATTCGCTCCAGCGCGGCGGGTAGTTTATGGTAATTCTGGTCATTCTGGACGGCTATGGCATCCGGGAAGCCGACGAATACAATGCCGTCACCCTGGCGAAAAAGCCGAACTTGGACCGGCTTTTCTGCCAAAACCCGTACACCCAGCTGGGGGCCTCCGCACGCTCGGTGGGGCTGCCGGAGGGGCAGATGGGGAATTCGGAAGTGGGGCATTTGAACATCGGCGCCGGCCGAATCGTCTATCAGGAAATCACCCGCATCGACAAATCCATCGAAGAGGGGGATTTTTTTCAGAATCCGGCTTTGGTGGAGGCGATGGAGAAGGCCAAAAAGGATAAAGTTCGGCTGCATCTTTTGGGCCTGGTCTCCAACGGCGGGGTGCATTCTTCCATTGACCATCTTTTTGCCCTTTTGAAAATGGCAAAGATGCAAAAGGTATCGGATGTTTACATCCACGCCTTTCTGGACGGGCGGGACTGCCCGCCGACTTCCGGGGCGGGGTTCCTTCAGCAGGTTTTGGATTTTTGTCGCAAGGAGCAGGTTGGAAAACTCGCTTCGGTTTGCGGGCGCTACTGGGGGATGGACCGGGACAAACGTTGGGAACGCACCTCCAAGGCGTATCGCTTGCTGATTGCCGGCGAGGGCACAAATACGAAAGACCCCGTAGCCACGGTTAAAGAATTTTACGCCAAAGGGACCACCGATGAGTTTATGGAGCCGATTTATGTCGAGTGCAAACGACCCAATTTAATTGCCGACGGCGACCAGGTGATTTTTTTCAATTTCCGCACCGACCGGGGGCGGCAGCTTTCGTTATTGTTGACTGACCATGGAATGGACGTCGAGGGTATAAAAAAGAAGCCCAGGGTGGATTTGTACACCCTCACGCATTACGACGACAAGCTCACCGCAACCGTGGCCTTTCCGCAGATGGTTTTAAGCAATTTGTTCGGCGAAGTTTTGTCGAAAGCCGGGAAAAAGCAGTTGCGGATTGCCGAGACGGAAAAATATCCCCACGTCACCTTCTTTTTCAACGGGCAGAACGAAAAGCCGTATCCGGGGGAGGATAGAACCTTGATTCCTTCCCCCAAGGTGCCGACCTACGATTTGCAGCCGCAGATGAGCGCGCCGGAGGTGACCGAGAAAGTAGTGGAAGCGGTTTTGTCCAAAAAATATGACGTAATCATTTTGAATTACGCCAATCCGGATATGGTTGGACATACCGGCGTTTTGCAAGCGGCCGTAGCCGCCGTGGAAGCGGTGGATGCCGGCGTTGAAAAAGTTATGGAAGCGGTTTCCAAAGTCGGCGGCACCGCTTTGATTACCGCCGACCACGGCAACTGCGAAACGATGTGGGATGACAAAACCAACGGCCCGCACACCGCCCACACCACCAACCCGGTCCCCTGCACGCTGGTGGCGCCGGAAGGGCGCTTTTCCCTGCGGCCGGGAGGAATTTTGGCCGATATCGCCCCTACCTTCCTCGAACTGTTGAGATTACCCCAACCGGCGGAAATGACCGGCCGCTCCCTTCTGGCTAATGATTGAAGTTTCGACTCCCACCCCCGAAGCCGCCATCGTATTAGAAGAAAAGCCAAAAATTTCGCGAAAGGACTGCCTGTTTGCTTTAACGGGTGGGTTAGCGCTGACATTTGCCTATCCTCCTTTTCCAACCGGTTTTCTGGCCTACTTTGTTTTAGTCCCCTTGCTTTTTGCTTTGAAAGGCAAAACCCCCAAACAGCATCTTGGCCTGGCCTACCTTTTCGGACTGGCGTTCAACGCCACGGCCCTTTTTTGGACCTGGCGGGTGACTTTGCCGGGAACGATTGCAATGATTTTGATTCTCGCCTTCTACTGGGCGCTTCCTTTCTGGATTTTCGGGCTTTCGAAAAAACTTTGGGGCCGGCGGGCTTATTTGCTTTTGCCGTTTTTGCTGGTCGGACTGGAGTATTTTCGCACGCTGGGGGAGCTGGCGTTCCCCTGGACCAATTTGAGCTACACCCAGAGCTATTATACCTCCTGGCTGCAGGTTTTGCCCTTCGCCGGGGATACCCTGCTTTCCTTCTGGATTGTGCTGCTTAACATTTTGATTTTTTGCGGGCTTGAGAATTCGGGTAAAAAGCGTTGGCTCGGATTTGCCGCGGCCTTTGCTTTATGGCTGGCGCCGGGGATTTACGGCGCACAGGTTCTGGAAAACGCCCGAACCGAGCCGGTGATGAAAGTGGCCCTTTTGCAGGGGAACATCGACAGCTGGAGCAAATGGGACGCGGCCTTTACCCAAAACAGCTTTGATGTCTATCGGGCGCTAACCTTCGTGGCCGCCGCCCAGGGAGCCGATTTTCTGGTCTGGCCGGAAACCGGGGCCCCCTGTTATTTGCTCCAGGAGCCGGATTATTTGTATCAAGTAATGGCGATGGCACAGGTGGCCAAAAGGGAGATGCTGGTGGGAACACTGGCCTACCGCACCATTGGGCCGGACCAGTATCTGTATTACAACGCCGCTTATCATTTCGACACTTTGGGACGCCCCTCAATGCCGTACAGCAAATTGCATCTGGTGCCGTTCGGGGAGACTATTCCCTTCTCCGGGCAGGTCCGGGTGCTGAAAGACATTCACGTCGGGCAGGCGGATTTTACGCCGGGGGATTCGATTTTGCTTCTTTCCTCCTCCTTCGGGCCATATGCGGCTCTGATTTGCTATGAGGTGGTTTTTCCGGATTTGGTGCGGCGGTTCGTTTTGAAGGGGGCCAAGTTTTTGGTCAACGTCACCAACGACGGCTGGTATGGGCGGACCAACGGTCCCTACCAGCACGAACGGATGGCCGCCTTCCGGGCGGTGGAAAACCGGATTCCGCTCGTGCGGGCGGCCAACTCCGGCATTTCGGCCGCCTTCGACCCCTACGGCCGGGTGATTTCGGAAGGGGAGCTTTTTAAAAAGCAGGTTGTGATGGCGGAAATTCCGCTCCGGCAGGAAACCACCTTTTACTCCCGCTGGGGGGATTTTTTCCCGCAGGGCTGTTTTGTCGTTTCGCTTTTGGCCTGTTTTCTGCTTGCGGAGGGTTACCTTAAACGCCGTTTCGGAATAACCTGATGAGAAAAACGTTCGGCTTTTCGTTTTTGGTTACATTTCTAACCTATTCCACTGCATCCGCCTTCGTCATCGGCGAGTGGAAAAACTACACGAATACGAACGACGTTCGTGGTTTTGCCTATTCCGGGGGCTATCTCTGGGTCGCCACTACCGGCGGCTTGGTGCGCTTCGACCCCGTAACCGAGAGCCGCCGGGTTTACACGAACGCCGAAGGGCTGGGGGGGAATTTCCTTTTGTCGGTGGCCGCAGACGGACTTGGCAACGTCTGGGCCGGCGCCGACAACGGTACGTTGACCAAGTTCGAACTGTCCAGCAGCCGTTTTACTGTCTATCCAATGATGGCGCCGGACGGCCGCGCGCTCAAACTTGTCGCCATTCTGCCGGACTCCGACCGGCTCTGGATCGGCACGGATATCGGCGTGGCTTTGTTCCTGATTGAAAAAAACGGCGGCGAGATGAAGGAAATTTACAGGCGGCTCGGAACCATCAATATCGAAACGCCCGTGCGGGCTTTGGCCCTCTTTCGCGACTCCATCTGGGCGGCCACTCCGCAAGGAGTGGCCGGGAGTTTCAAAGACCACCCGAATCTTTTGGATCCTTCCGCTTGGCGAAGTTTTCGCCGCAGCACGAACGTCGGCTTAAATCACGAAGATTCTTATTCGCTTTTAAATTTTCAGGATACGCTTTTGGTGGGAACAGTCAGAGGCATCTACGCCTTTGTTTCCGACTCCAGCCGCTTCCGGCGTTTCCGGCCGGAGGTCGATTCGGTAAGTTTGATCACTTCCATGACGTCCATGGCCGACAGCTTATACGCCCCGCTCCAGTTCGGCTTGACCAAAATCACCCTGGCCGGCGCAATTCTTTTGGGGAGTGACACGGTGGAGGGCTCGCGGGTTTTTCCAGCTCTATTGGTGACTTCCCAAAATCAACTCTTCGCCGGCACGGAGGGGAAAGGGTTTGCCCGCTGGCGGAGCGGTTTCTGGTCCATTTACCAGCCCGCGGGGCCGCCGGGGAATTATTTTGACGATTTGGCCGTAGATGCCGAGGGGAATATCTGGTGTGCCAACGACCGCTATGGTGCCTCGATGTTTGACGGTTTAAACTGGACGTTACTGGACCCGGCGGCCTTTCCGCAAATCACCGGCCAAGCTTGGGCTATCGATATCGACCAGGCCGACAACAAATGGTACAGTTTTTGGGGCGCAGGCGCTTCAGCGGTTTGGGGCTCCAATTTTCCTCCAGACAGCGTCAGCCGCTATGATTCTACCAATTCCCCCTTTCGCCGAATCACCAGCTCTGACCCTTCGCTCATCGTCACCGATGCCGCCGTGGATGATTACGGCAACGTCTGGTTTCCCAACGTGCATCTGCCGCTTGGTCCGGCCGACCCCGCCCTCGTGGTGCGGCAGCCGAACGGCAGTTTTGTTGTCTTTGATCAGTCTGACGGCTTCGTCTCTAGCGACATCGTAGCGTTGTATCCTTTTGAAAACCACATCTGGATTGCCTTCAAGACCGCCGGCACGGCGGCTGGCGTGGCGGATTTCGAATTCGGCGGCACCGTTGCCGACAAAAGCGACGACCGGCTTTCCTATTACAACGAAACGGACAATTTTCTTCTCTCTAACCGGGTAACGGCGATCGCCGTGGACCGAGACAGCGTGCTCTGGGCCGGTACCGGATTGGGGCTTTCCCGCTTCAACGCCGATTTCAGCATTTTTGAAACCGTTCCCCTCCCGCCGCCGGTGGGGCAGGTGAATTCCATCGTGGTGGATCCGCGCAATAATAAATGGGTAGGGATGACCAACGGATTGGTTTTGATTACGCACCAAGGAGAAATTTTTGGCCCCTTTACGCCCGAAAACTCCGGACTTGTAGCTCCCTTGATTAACGATATGGACTTCGACCCCAAGACCGGCTATTTGTGGATTGGCACCACCGGAGGTCTTTCGCGTCTTTCCACGCAAGTTTTGGGGGAAACTGTTCCTCCTTCCGGCGTGGAGGCGTTGCCCAACCCGTTCATTTTGAAAACGGGCGGTGAACGGGTCTATTTCCGCCGGCTCCCGTTGGATGCCCAAGTACGCATCTACACCACAGCGGGAGAGGAGGTACGACGGCTGGAGGAAACCGATTTTTGGGACGGCAAAAACGCGCAGGGGAAATACGTCGCCTCCGGCGTCTATCTTTTCTTGGTGCACGTCCCCGGCCAAGAGAGCTTCACAGGCAAACTGGCTTTAATTAAGCAGTTTTAAGTTGATTAAACTTCTTTCCTTTTCCGAGCTGGAGCGGCAGAAATGGGAAGAGCTTCTGTCCGCCTCTCCCGCTGCCACTTTCTTCCATACCGTCGAATGCGCTCAACTCTGGGAAGGGAGCTATACATTTTTCAAAAGCTTTTTTCTGGTCGATGTCGCCGAAGACGGCCGCTACCTTGCCGGACTGCCTTTTGTCCGGGCGCGCAAGGGGCTGGATAATTATTATTCCATGCCCATGGGAGGCACCGGCGGCGTAGTTTCGAAGCAATCCGGTCTGGAGGGTGGCCTGTATGCCGAATGGCTAAAACAGGCCAAACGCCCCCGCACGGAACGGATGATGGTTTTTACCGAACGGGAGGAACCGACGCTAATTGAATTGGGCTTTTCAAAGAAAACCTTTTCCACCCACGTGTTGATGCTCACTCAGGATTACGCTTCGCGCCTCTCCCGCTCGGTCCGCAAGGATATCGAACACGCGCGGCAGGCCGGGTTTTCCTTGGACCGGCTGGAAAGTAAAGAAATGCTAGCCGAATTTTTCGCTTTTTCCGGCCGTAGAGCGAAGAAAGATTTTTATACAAGACGGTTCTTTGAAAATCTTCTTGGGTTTTTGGTTCCGTCCCATCTGGCTGTCTGGTTCTGCGCTCGCAAAAATGGTAAGTTGGCGGCCTATCAGAGTTGCTTCCTATTTAAGGACAAAATCATTTTCTGGGATACCGGTTTCGATTCCCGGTTTGCAAAAGACCGCCCCGGTTATTTTTTGAAAGACCGGATTTTGACTTGGGCTTGGGAAAACGGTTTCAAAGAGGCGGATTTTGGGCAAACCCCGGAAGGAGGGAAGGGGGCCGTAGAATTCAAGGAGCGGATGGGCGGAGAAGCCCGTACGGTCTTTGAATACACCTATGCATCCGGTTTGAAAAAAAAACTACGCTCCGCCTTCGAAGAAATGTGGGGCCGGGTGTGAAAATTCTTTTTTTGGGAGATGCCCACAGCATCCATTTCATCCGCTGGGTACGCTTCTTTGCAGCGCGTGGACACGAGGTGCACGCCTGGTCGGCCGAGCCGCCAAAGGAGGGGTTTCCCGGTTACCACCGGCTGTTTCCCCGACTCCCTTTTCGGCCTTTAAACTATCTTTCGCTCGTGCGGGAGCTCAAAAACCAAATTGCCAAACTGGGGCCGGATTTGGTAAATGCCCATTTCGTGCCGAATTACGGCTTCATCGCCGCCCTGGCCAGCGCCCGACCCCTTGCAATCACCACCTGGGGCTCGGATGTTTTACTTTCCCCGCACAAAAGTTTTCTGCACAAATGGCGCGCCTCGTGTTCACTCTCCAAAGCCGACTTGGTTTTGGCCGATTCGAAAGTGTCGTCCCTTGAGGTTTTATATCTCGGCGTGAACAAAAACAAACTCCTGACCCGTCCGATGGGCGTCGAGCGGGCCTTCATTCAGGAAGGGGAGAAGAAGCTTTTATCGAACAGCAAGGAAATGCTGACCATTTTATCCTGTCGGCGGCTCGAGAAATTATACAACGTCGAAACCTTGATTCGAGCGTTGGCCCGGCTGAAAAACCACCCCAACTGGAGGGCCATCATTGTGGGAATCGGTTCGCAAAAGCGCAAACTGGAACATCTGGCCACACGGCGGGGAATTGCCAACCGAATTTCTTTTTTGGGAGAGCTTTCCGTGGCCGATTACCGCAAGGTGATGCTGGAGGCCGACATCTACGTTTCCACGGCGCTTTCCGACTCCACCTCCGTTTCACTGCTCGAAGCGATGGCTTGCAAGCTGGCCTGCGTGACAACCGAAATCCCCGGCAACTCGGAATGGATTACGGTTATGGAAAACGGTCTGACCTTTGTCCCGAAAAACGACGAGATGCTGGCTTTTCTTCTCGGAAAGCTTTTGGACGATTCGGAGTTGCGCCTGCGGTTAGGCGAACGGGCCTTTGAACGAGTCGCCACTCGCGCGGTTTGGGAAGAAAACATGGCCGATGTGGAGGAGGCATTTATGAAGCTTTCGGCCAAGCACAAATGAACCGTTCCATCCTTATAATCAGCTACTACTTCCCACCCCTCGGCATGGCCGGCGTCCAGCGCCCGCTTGGACTGGCAAAATATCTTCACCGTCAGGGCTGGCGGGTTTACGTACTAACCGTAAAACCAGTCACCTACTGGGAAACCGACCCTTCGCTTCTGGATGATTTTCCCAAAGAAATTTCCATCTTCCGGGCTGGCTCCTTGGACCCGGCCCGGCTAGCTTATTTAATGGCTCGGAAAAATCGAACGGAACGGAGCTTGCGCGCGCCCGCAGGAAAACTTGTTTGGGACACCAAGCTCGGCGCCGTCCCGTTCCTTTGGGCCAAGGGCTGCCGTTTAATTGAAAAATTTTGCATTTCCGCCGTCTGGACGACCTCCCCGCCGCCGTCCATTCACTTGGCCGGGTGCTGGCTTAAACGCACCAACGACGTCCGCTGGTTTGCCGATTTCCGCGACCCCTGGGAAGTGGAAGCGCCTGATAAAAATTCAAACCGGTGGCCAAGGCGAAAAAAAAAGTTGCAACGACTGTTGGCCGCCGCCGACGGGGTGACGGCGGTCAACGAGGGCTTGAAGGACTTTCTTGTTTCATTTACCGGTGCGGACAAAGTGACGACCGTTTACAACGGCTTCGACCCGGAAATCGTGCATTTGAATACGAGCCCTCCTGCCAAAGTTTTCACGCTGGCTTATGGTGGAACCCTGAGCCCTGCCACCGATCCACATGCCTTCCCGGCAGCCCTCGCACACTGGAAAAAAGAAAAAAAAAGGAACTTCCGGCTGATTTTGACTGGACGGATTTTAGGATTGCCGATTGAAAAACGGCTGGCCGAATTGGGCCTGATCGAAAACGTGGAAATCGCCGGGTATCTTCCGCACGGGGCGGCTTTGGAGAAGCTGGCCGGTGCGAACCTGTTGCTTTTATTATTGTCGGAGGAGGAAAAATACCGGCTCACGGTTCCCGCCAAGCTTTTTGAATATATTGGCCTGGGCAAACCGGTTTTGGCCATTGCCTCGGAAAAAGGAGCCGTGGCGGAGTTTTTTTCCCAGCACCCGGTCGGGGAACTTTGCAGCCGGGAAGAGGAGATTATTGAAAAATTGGAGTTTTATTATCAACAATGGGAGAAGAGCTCTTTGCCGGAACTTCCCGAAGCGCAGCGCGCCCCGTTCGGTTGGGACAAGCAGGCCGAACAGCTCTCCGCCTTCATCGAGTCCCGACTAAAATGAGTTTCTGGCAGGATTGGCCGTTCCGGAGAAAAATGTTTGCAATGGTCTTGCTGCACGCCTTGCTGTTGGCCGTTGTCATCTTCTTCCGATACATCGCCGCCGATGAGGGGCTCTATCTTTCCGCCGCCCGGGAGGTGGTTGGCGGAAATCATCCCTATCTTGATTTCGCCTACGTCCATCCGCCCTACTTCCCTTATTTCCTGGCCCCGTTCTCCACTTGGGGCTGGTCAAGTTTGTTTGCTTCACGCGCTGTTTCCGCCCTATCGTCCCTGTTTATCGGTGTTTTGCTCTTTTTGATTGCCCGGCGGTTGTGGAACGAAAAAGTCGGTTTCGTCCTCTGGGGTTTTTGGATTCTAAACGGGCTGCTTTTGGTCTGGAATTCGGTTGTAAAGCCGTCCGCCTGGGCCGATTTTTTTGCCTTGCTTGCTTTCTGGTCGTTTTTGGAGGGCCGTACCAAAGCCGCTTGGTTTTTCAGCGGCTTGTGGAGCGCCATGGCCGTCAACCTCCGGGCTTTTATGCTGGCGCCTTCCGCTGTTTTTTTTCTTTTTCTTCTCTTTCGATCAGAGAAACCGAGGACAAAGAAAACCCTTTTATGGTGTTTTGGTTTCGTTGTCGTTTTTTCCTTCTCTCTTTACTTTTTTTTGCGGGAACCGGCCGGTTTTATCTTTGACAACCTCATCTACCACTACCTATGGGGCGTCGGCGTGGTGGTGGAAGGGGGGCGCTTCGGTTTTTGGGACCGGCTTGCCAATCTGGCCAAGTTCATTCTCTTTCCGCAAAATTCTGTTCTGCTTCTTCTGGCCGCAGGCGCCGTGCCCGCCTTTTTTCAAACCGATGACAAAAACCGGCGAAATCTAATACTCCTGATTGCAGCCCTCTTTACCGTTCTTGTGTTCGCCTTTTTCTTTACCACTCCATCTCCTTTAGCCTATTACGTCCAGACCGTCCCTTATCTTGTCCTTTTGGCCGGCTTCGGTGTAAATCGATTGCTGGAAGGAGGGAGGGAGCCGTTTTCACCCCTTTTCCGCCGGGGTTTGATTGCCGCCCATCTCATCTCGCTGGCGCTCATCGCCTACATCTTTCTTTTTGGCCAGCGCTCCCGCGACTGGCAGTACCTTTTGTCAAACGTTAAACCAGTAATTAAATATTTGCTGGAAAATGGAGCTCCAACCGACACCGTCTTCTCCGAATGGCCGGGGTATGCCGTTCTGGCTGGAATGCAACTGCCAAAGGGAACGGAGACGGTGGGATTGGACATCGCCCACTTGTTAACCGCCGAAGAGAAGAAGGCCTACCATATTTTGGACTCCGCCGGCGTCGATTCCCTTCTGCGGCAGAAGAAAATAAAATGGGTGGTCACAGGCGGAACCGTTACTGCCGTTTGGCCCGAACCGCTGGCCGCCAACTATGCCGTCGTCTTTCAATCCTCTCCGGCAACGGTTTACCGCCGCAATGAGTAAACCGAAAATCTCGGTTGTCTGCGTTACCTTTAATTCTTCCGATTCCTTACCTGATTTTCTCAAAAGCTTGGAAAAACTCCCTTCGGAGGAGTTTGAGTTTGTTTTCGTGGACAATCATTCCGATGATTCAAGCGTTGAACTTATCCAAAAGTGGGGAAGGGCTTCACAACATATTCAAAATGAACAGAATATGGGTTGGTCGGTTGCCAACAATCAGGGAATTGGAAAAGCGAAAGGAGCACTCATCTTTTTTGCCAACTCCGATATTTGGTTTGAGCCAAATGACTTGCAAGGATTGGCTCAATTTCTTGGCCAACATCTTGAATTTGCCGCGGCCGTTCCCCAGCTTCTGAATCCGGACGGCAGCCTTCAACCCTCCCTCCGCCGGCTGCCGACTTTGGCTGATTTGGTTTTCCAAATGACCGGCCTGGCATTTCTTTTTCCCAAATCCTTTTTTAACCGCTGGAAAATGCCGGATTTTGACCATCAAAGTTTTAGAGAGGTGGAACAGCCGATGGCCTCCGCTTTTCTGGCGCGCCGGGAGGCTGTTGAAAAAATAGACGGGCTGGATGAACGGTTTTTTGTCTTTTTCGGCGACGTCGATCTCTGCCGCCGGTTAAAAGAAGCCGGATTGCGGATTGCCTTCGTTCCGGAAGTCAAGTTTTTCCACCAGCGAGGCGGCTCTACTCGCCAAATGGGGGTGGCCTTTTACTTCTCCTCCCATTTCGGTTTTTACCGCTATCTTTGGAAATGGGCGAATCCTTTGCAAAAGCCTTTGCTACTACTCCTATGGCCGCTCGTTTTCCTAACCGCTGTCGGTAGGGCTGTCACCGCAGCGCTTTCCCGCCGCTAAGTTCCTTTTTTCGCATTCGCAAAAAAAGCAAAGCAATCCTTTTGCCGCACTGTTTTCCCTTTCGGCCGTTTGTTTTCTTAGTTTTGGAAAATTTTTTTGAAAAAACCCAGATTTTTCTTGACAAGCGAAGTGGGGACGGATAATATGCGGTGGCTGTTTTTGGGTGGAAGTGGGGAAAAGTGGTAAAGCTTTAAAACGATAAAGCGGGATACAAAGGGTAATAAAATCTCCGCTTACGGGAGCGGAGGGGTTCGGAAAAAAGATGGAGGGAATTTTTTTCGTATGGCGGGTTATACCGGGAATTATCGCACCGCGGTGGATGACAAGGGGCGGATGGCCATCCCCGCCAAGCTGCGAAAGGAGGGGGGAGAGAAGTTTTACCTGGCCCCCGGTTTCGGGGACTACCTCGTTTTGTATCCGGAGTCGGAGTGGGAGGGGATTGAACGGAATCTTTCCGGACAATCCTTCACCAAAGGGGCCTTCCGTGATTTCGCCCGCTACCTTTATGCCAACTCCCAAGAAGTCGCGCCGGACGGCCAGGGTCGGATTTTGATTCCGGAAAATTTTTTGAAAGAAGCCGGTATCGCCGGCGAGGCGGTGGTTTTGGGGGTTTCCCGTTGGATGGAAATCTGGAATCCTTCCCGCTTCAAAAACTTTACGGCCCGCATGAAGCCCAAATGGGATAAGGTGGCGGAAAAGATTCTGCCCGGGATGCCGGGAGGAGCGTAGTGGGTGCACCGGCCGGTGCTGGTTCGGGAAGCGCTCTCGTACTGGTTCACAAGGCCGGAGGGCGTGTACCTGGATGGGACCCTTGGAGGAGGGGGTCACACTAAGGCGCTGTTGGAAAATCCCCGTTTTCGGGGAGAGGTAATCGGAATCGATCGGGATAGGATGCCGGAGGGAGAGGCGTTGCAACATCCGCGTTTCAGATTTCAAGAGGGGAATTTTGCCGAGATGCCGGACTTGCTGGCGCAAGGAGGGGTCGCCCAGCTATCCGGCATTCTCTTTGACTTCGGGTTGTCCTCCAAGCAACTGGACGATCCTTCCCGCGGTTTTTCCTTCCAATCGGATGGCCCCCTCGATATGCGCTTCGACCGGCAACAGCCGCTTACGGCTGAAGAAGTTTTAAATGAATATTCGGGAGAATCGCTGGCAAACATTTTTTTTCATTATGCGGAAGAGCCCAAGGCCCGATCGCTGGCTCACTTTTTGGTCAAGGCTCGAAAGACCGAACGAATAACCACGACGGCAGAACTACGCCGACGTTTGATTGCCTTCTGGAGAAAACCGAATCCCCGCCGCTTTCTGGCGCGGATTTTTCAAGCCCTGCGCATCGAGGTCAACGGGGAGCTGGAAAACATACGGCACGGATTATCCGCTTCCCTTCCGCTTCTGGAGCCGGGCGGCCGGCTGGTCGCCATTTCCTATCATTCGCTCGAAGACCGGCTGGTTAAAAATTTCTTCAAACGGGAAGCGGCCGATTGCATCTGTCCGCCGGGGTTGCCGGTCTGTCAGTGCGGGCATCGGGCTTCTTTGAAAATTCTGACCGCCAAACCAATTGTCCCTTCGGAAAAGGAGAAGAAGGAAAACCCGCGCTCATCTCCGGCCAAGCTGCGGGCAGCCGAAAAAATATGAGACGGTTTTTCAGCTTTTATCTGTTTTTGTTCAAAACCCGCCTGGCCAAAGCGTTTGGCTGCGTGGTGCTGGCCGTGGCGTTGGCCGCGGCCTATATCGGCCAGCGGGTGAAAACTTATGCCCTTCTGGAAGAAACAGCCCAGCTGGAGACTGAAAAGCAAAAACTGGAGGAAAACATCGCCTATCTGGAGGAGGCCGTGGCCCGGGCCTCCTCGGTGGAAACACTTGAACCGAAGGCGTTCGCCCTCGGTTTGGAATATCCGCGGCTCTCGCAGCTGGCACGGCTCCCTTTGTTCCCCGTTCCGGAGGAAAACCTCTGGCAAAAATCGCTCGATGACCGGGGGATTTTGGCCCGCCTGCGGCAAAATTTCCCCTTCAAGGAGGCGGTGGTCGCCGCCCACGAGTTTAAAAATGGCAAATAGGTTTCCCATCGGCGTCTCCAAAGGGCGCGTAAAACTTCTTTTATCCCTTTCGCTTCTGGTCTGGGGGGCTCTGGTTCTCCGTTTGGCGCAGATACAGATTTTCTCCGGCCCGCGCTACGCCAAAATGGCCCGCGAGCAGGAGCGGGGGGTGAAAATCCTGGCTGGCAGCCGGGGGCTCATCTACGACCGGAACGGCGAGGTTTTGGCAAAAAACCTGGCGACCTATTCTTTTTTCAGCTTTGCCGAAAGTTTGCCCGCCCCCCGCTTTCTGGCCCAGAGCGTCTTCCGTGGACGCTTGTCCGAGCGGGAACTCGTTCAGAAGAAAAAACGAAGAGGTTTCGTCTGGCTGGCGCGGGATATGGAAAAGGATGAGGCCGGAAAAATCTTGACCCGCAAGCCGCGTGGCGTTTACGTGACGCCGGAGGAAAAGCGGGCCTATCCCTACTATCCTTTGGGGGTGGACTGGCTCGGCTTTACCAGCGTGGATAACACCGGTCAGGCCGGGCTGGAGCTTCATTACGAAAAACTGCTGCGGGGGGATTCCGCCCGGCTCCCTTTCGTCCGGGACGCTCGGGGGCGGACCTTCTCGGTGGAGGAAAAGCAGGCCCGGCCGAAATCGGGGCACAGCTTGACTACAACCATCGATTTTCGGATGCAGTCGGTTCTGGAAGAGGAGCTGGAAGCGGCGCTGGAGAAATCCAAGGCGGCGGGCGCCTGGGGGATTTTTGCCAATCCCAAAACGGGGGAAATCTGGGCGATGGCCTCCCTTTTGTCCGGCCGCCCGGACCCGCGGGCCTCCCGCCAGAAAAACCGGCTGGTAGCGGATATGTTCGAGCCCGGCTCCACCTTTAAAATCGTGACCGCCGCGGCGGCTTTGGAAAAAAAGAAATTTTCACCGCACTCGCTCATCAACTGCGAAAACGGAAAATACAAAATCGGCAAACGGACGATTCGTGACGTCCATCGCTATGAGCTTTTGACTTTCGAAGATGCCGTGGTGAAATCCTCCAACATCGCTTTGGCAAAAATCGGCCTGGCCATAGGAGGGTCGGGCTTTTATGAAACGGCCAAAAAGTTCGGCTTTGGGGAAAAAACCGGCATCGATCTGCCGGGGGAAGCGCCCGGGCAGTTCCCCTCCGAGGAGGCATTGTCCCGCGAAATCCGTCTAGCCACCTGTTCCTACGGCTACGGGGAGGCGGTCACCGCGCTGCAGCTCGTTTGCGCCTACGGGGCGGTGGCCAACGACGGGGTACGGATGAAGCCCTTCATCGTCCGTGAGATCCGCAACGAAAAAGGGGAGCTCGTTCAACAAAACCTGCCCACCCCCCTCGGGGAAGTTGTCTCCAGAGAGACGGCCGAAATTCTGCGCCGGTTTTTCTCCGGCGTGGTGGATTCCGGCACGGCCAAAGCCGCCGGGATGGACGGGCTAACCGTGGCTGGCAAGACCGGCACCTCCAAAAAAATCGACCCGGAGACCCGCCGCTACGCGCAGGGACGCTACGTCTCCTCCTTCGTCGGCTTTTTCCCGGCGGAAACCCCACGGGTGGTCGGCTTCATCGCCCTGGACGAGCCGAAGGGGGCCTATTACGGCGGCGAAGTCGCGGCGCCGGTTTTCAAAAAGGTGGCGGATAAATTTTTAACGCTGTTGGATGAGCCGCTCCGACCCGAGGAGCCAAAAAAGGAGTCGTTTGAGCTTTTGCAACTCGCTTCCGCCGCTGGCTACCAAGCGCCCGAGCCTACCACAATAAACTGGGGACTGGACGAAGTGCCGGATTTTTCGGGGATGCCGCTTCGGCTGGCCCTGCGGGAAGCCGCCGCCCGCGGGTTGTCCGTGCGGGTAAAAGGGAAAGGAGTGGTGCGGGAGCAAAGCACCCCGCCGGGGAGTTTCGTCGACCGGTCGGAAGTGGTGCTTTTCTGCCGTCCCCCCTTCACGGATGAATGAGCTGTTTTCCGCCCCGCTGCCGGGGCCGGTCCAAAAAGAGGAAATCTTGAAAATTCTGCCGGAAGCCAAGGAAATCGGGAAGCTGCCGCCGGAGTTTTGCGGGGTGGAGTGCGATTCACGCAAAGTGGCCAAGGGCTCTCTTTTCTTCGCCATCCCCGGCTTCAAGCAGGATGGCCGGCAGTACGTGCCGGATGCGATTAAAAAAGGAGCGACCGGCGTGGTCACGGTGAATTTCGGCTTGGAAAGCGAGGTCGGCTGGCTGGTTGTGCCGGAAATCCGGACCGCTTTGGCGCGGGTATCTCATCTGGCTTACCACCACCCGGCGGATAAACTTCTCCTTTTTGGTGTCACCGGCACGAACGGCAAATCGACCGTGGCTTTTTTGATGCGGGATATCCTGAAAGAAGCCGGTTTGAAACCGGCCGTTTTGGGAACTATCGCCTACGAATTTGCCGGGGTATCGATTCCGGCCTGGAACACTACCCCGGAATCGCTCGATTTGGCCCGCTTTTTTTACAACGTCAGCCAGCGCGGGGGGAAGGCGGCCTCGATGGAGGTCTCCTCCCATGCTTTGGCTTTGGGACGGGTCGAAGAAATCCTGTTTGACGTCGCCGTTTTTACCAACCTGACCCGCGACCATCTCGACTTTCACAAAACGATGGAGGCGTACCGGGAAGAAAAGCTGAAACTTTTTACCCGCCATCTGAAACCCTCCGGCAAGGCGGTTTTGAACCTGGACGTACCGGAGTTTGAATTTTTCAGCAAGCTCACAAAAGGGAAGGTCTTCACCTACTCCGCTGAACATCCGACGGCCGATCTTTTCGCTGCACACTACCGTTTCACTACCGAAGGGACGGAAATCGATTTTGTCTTCGAAGGGAAGAAATTTTCCCTGAAGGCGCAGCTGGTTGGCCCCTTCAATTTGCAAAATCTCTTGGCGGCGGCCGCCGCCGGACTGGCGCATGGTTTTTCGGTCGATACGGTTCGCTCCGCTTTGGAAAAGTCGCCGCCCGTGCCGGGACGGGTGGAGCAGGTAAAAATGGGGCAGCCGTTCGTGGTGGTGGTGGACTACGCTCACACTCCGGACGGCATCGAGCAAATTTTGAAGCTGGCCCGCTTCTTCAAGCCAAAGCGGGTGTTGGTCGTCTTCGGCTGCGGAGGGGATCGAGATAAAGGCAAAAGGCCTTTGATGGCGCAGGCGGCGGAAAAGTACGCCGACTTGATTTTTTTGACCTCCGACAATCCCCGGACGGAGCCGCCGGAGCAGATTATTCAGGAAACCTTGTTTGGTTTTGCCGACCGCTCCAAAGTCCGAAAGATTGTCGACCGGAAAGAGGCGCTTTTTGCCATGGTGGAGGAGGCAAAGGAGGGAGATTTTCTCGTCTCCTGCGGCAAGGGGCACGAAACCTACCAACAAATCGGCGAAAAGAAATTTCCGTTCGATGACCGGGAAGTTTTTAGAGAAGCGTTGAAAAAGAGAGGGTATGCTGACGGCGGCAACTGAAAATTTCGCCAAGATGGCCAAGGCGACCCCCTCCTACCGGGTGCTTTTCGGCGACCCCACCGGTTTTTCCGCCGGGCAAATCGCTTGGGCGGTAAAGGGAGAACTTTTCGGCGTAAGCCAGGCGGAGCACTTGTACGCCGTCTCCACCGACACGCGGGAACTTGCGCGGGGTGATATCTTTTTTGCTCTTCCCGGAGATACAACCGATGGTCACCAATACCTCCCGCAAGCGTTTTCAAAAGAAATCGGTTTGGCCGTGGTTTCCAAGTCGTGGCATCTGCAAAACCGCCCGGAGGAAAAACCGCTTTTGGTCGTGCCGGACACCCTGAAGGCGTTCGGCGATTTGGCCACCTGGTATCGCGGGCGCTTTTCGCTCGAAGTGGTCGGTATCACCGGCTCTTCCGGCAAAACCACGGCCAAAGAAATGAGTTTTGCCGTCTTGGCCGCCAGCTTTCCGGCCTCCGGTTCGCTCGGCAACTTCAACAATTTAATCGGGCTACCCCTTTCCATTTTTACCTTGAAAAAAGAGCACAAAGCAGCCGTGTACGAAATCGGCATCTCCAAATTGGGGGAGATGGAGCGTGTGGCTTTAATCTGCCGCCCAGATTTCGGCGTCGTCCTGAACATCGGCGACACTCATCTTGAGTTCTTGGGGACAAAAGAAAACGTAATGCGCGAAAAGTGCAAATTGGCGGATGCCCTCCCGCCGGGTGGGAAGTTTTTCCTGAACGCCGACGACCCGATGCTTGCCAAATACCGCCCCCGCCCGGAGATTCGGCTTTGTTGGTTTGGCATCGACAAAGTTGCGGATTACCGCGCCTCGGAAGTAAAACCGAATAAAAAAGGCGGGTATGATTTCGTGTACAACGGCAAACTTCCCGTGTCACTTTCCATAATGGGCCGGCATCAAATTTACAATGCGTTGGTTGCTCTGGCGCTGACGGAAACAATCGGCGCGGATTTGGAAAAAGCGCGCGTTGCCCTCGAAAATTTCAAACCGGTTGCCTGGCGGATGGAACGGGAGGAGGTGGCCGGTATTTCCATCCTCAACGACAGTTACAATGCCAACCCCGACTCTATGCGGGCCGCTTTGGCCACCTTGGCCGAGCAAAAAGCGGCCCGCAGGGTGGCCTGCCTCGGAGACATGCGGGAGTTAGGGGAGAAATCAAAAACCTTGCACGCTGAAGTTGGAAAACGGGCGGCGGAGGCGAAGCCGGACTTGCTGGTGGCCATCGGGCCGGAATCCAAAACGCTGGCGGAGACGGCGGTTGCCTCCGGATTGGATGCCAAGAAAGTTTTTTGGTTTGCGGACAGAAAAGAGGCGCTCGGTTTTCTCGTTGAAAACCTGCATTCCGGGGATTTCGTTTTGGTGAAGGCCTCCCGCGGAACCGGGCTGGACTTCTTGGTGCGGGGGCTTAAAGAAAACCTGGCGGGGCGGAACTGATGCTGTATCATCTGCTCTATCCTCTGGCGGATACGATTTCCGGTTTCAACATCTTCCGCTACATCACTTTCCGCACGGCCTATGCCACGGTCACGGCTTTGATTATCGCCTGGATTCTGGGGCCCTATTTCATCCGCAAGCTGGCGGCGATGCAGTTGAAGGAAAAAATCCGCGAGGAGGGACCGCAAAGCCACCACTCCAAGGCCGGCACGCCGACCATGGGAGGGCTGATCATCCTTGCCGCCATTGTCATCCCGACTCTTTTGTGGGCCAATCTGACCAACCGCTACATCCAGTTGATACTTTTGGTCACGGTCTGGACCGGGGCCATCGGCTTTATGGACGATTATTTGAAAGTCATCAAGCACCAGAAAAAGGGGATGGTGGCGCGGAAAAAACTGGCGGGTCAGGTTCTTTTGGGGCTTTTGTTCGGAACGGCGCTTTATTTTTTCCCGCCGTCGTCCGGTTTTACTCCCGATACTGAAATCCCTTTTTTGAAAAACTACTACATCCCCTTCGGCCCTTTTTACATCCCGTTCGTGATGCTGATTATAACCGGCGCCTCCAACGCCGTTAATTTGACCGATGGGCTGGACGGGCTGGCGATCGGCCTTTCCGGCATCTGCTTTATGGCCTTCGCTGGGTTGGCCTATCTCACTGGCCGCATCGACTGGTCCGGCTACTTGAACATCACCTACCTCGAGGGAGTGGGGGAGCTCACCATTTTCTGCGGGGCCGTGATGGGGGCCGCCTTGGGGTTTCTTTGGTTCAATTCCCACCCGGCCCAGGTTTTTATGGGAGATACGGGTTCTCTTTCGCTCGGGGCGGCCTTGGGGGCCTGCGCGGTTTTGATTAAAAAAGAGATGCTTTTGGTGATTCTGGGAGGAGTTTTCGTTCTGGAAGCGCTCTCCGTGATTTTGCAGGTCGCTTCCTTCCGGCTGCGCGGCGGCAAACGAATCTTCAAGATGGCCCCGCTGCATCATCATTACGAGCTTTCCGGCTGGCCGGAATCAAAAGTGGTCGTCCGCTTCTGGATTCTGGGGGCGCTTTTCGCCCTTTTATCCTTCAGCACGCTGAAAATAAGATAATGCCCAACCGACCGGAAAGAATTAAGGGGAAAAAAGTCGCCATTCTCGGAATGGCCCGCTCGGGACTGGCCTTGGCCCGGCTGGTGAAGGATTTTGGCGGGACGCCTTTTGTTTCCGACAAAAAGCCGGCCGCCGCTTTGGCCGAGCCGATGGCCGAATTGGAGAAATTAAAAGTCGCCTACGAAACGGGCGGTCATACTTCGGCCTGCTGGGAAGGGAAGGATTTTTTGGTGATAAGCCCGGGTGTCCCCAAGGAGGCTCCGATTCTTCTGGAAGCGCAAAAGCGGGCGTTGCCGGTTTTCGGCGAGGTGGAGGTAGCCTACTGGCTTTGCCCGTCGCCCATTGCCGCCGTGACCGGCTCGAACGGAAAAACCACAACGACCGCCTTGCTGGGAAATATTTTTTCCTCCTCTGGCGTTTCCTGTCGGGTGGCGGGCAACATCGGCCTGCCCTTCTCCGCCGTGGTCGCGGAAAAGAGAAAATACGAAATGGTTGTGCTTGAAATCTCCTCTTTCCAGTTGGAGTATATCGAAGAATTTGCGCCGGAGCTATCGCTCTTTCTCAATCTTTCCCCCGACCACTTGGATCGTTATGCCTCCTATGAGGACTATCGCGCCGCCAAACTGCGGATTTTCGAAAACTTCACTCCCGGCAAAAAGACCGTGGTGAATTACGACGACGAGTTTTTGCGGGAGTACGCCCGGAAGCTGAAGGGGGACGTCTATTTCTTTTCCATGAAAGAAAAAGTGCCGCAGGGGGCTTATCTCGAGGAGGAAACTTTGGTTTTTACAGGCCCCCAGGGGAAAATTCCTCTGGTAAAAAGAGACGAACTTCTCATCAAAGGGCCGCACAACTGCGCCAATGCCCTCGCTGCTTCCGCCGCCGCTTTGGCCTGGGGGCTGCCCGCCGAAGGCGTCAAGAAAGGGCTTCTGACATTCCAAGGCGTGCCGCACCGCTTGGAGCCGGTCGCGGAAGTAAATGGCGTCAAATTCATAAACGACTCCAAAGCCACCAACGTCGATTCGGTCTGGTACGCCCTGCAGTCCGTCAAGCCCCCCATCATCTGGATTGCCGGTGGAAAGGACAAGGGAGGGAGCTATGCGCCTTTGAGAGAATTGTTCCCCAAGCGGGTCAAGGCGATGGTGCTGATTGGGCAGGCCCGCCCTCTGATTCGCAAGGTGCTGGAGGACTTGGCTCCCGCCTACGAAACCCAAACCCTGCCGGAAGCGGTGGAAAAGGCGTATGAGTTGGCCGCCGAAGGGGATACGGTTTTACTGTCTCCCGCTTGTTCCTCCTTCGACATGTTCAACAATTTCGAAGAACGGGGAGAGGTTTTCAAAAAATCGGTGATGGAACTGAAGCGGAAAACGGAGAACAAATGGAAAACCGCTGGGGCTTAGATTTCTTTTTGCTCACCGTGGTTCTGATTCTCCTCACGGTGGGGGTGGTGATGGTTTATTCCGCCTCCCATTTCATCGCTGAAAAGAAGTTCGACACGCCGCACTTCTTTTTGCTGCGCCAGGTGGTCTGGAGCGTGATTGCCCTCGGGGCCATTCTCGTCCTATCCCGAATTGACTACCGCCTGTACCGGCGGATCGCCCTGCCGCTGCTCGTTTTCGGTTTTCTTCTGCTCGTTTTGGTGCTCTTCTCCCGCCCCATCAAAGGGGCCTACCGCTGGATTTCCTTCAAGGGGTTCCAATTTCAGCCGTCGGAGTTTTTCAAGTTTGTTCTGGCCGTTTATTTGGCCCATTCGCTGGCCAAACGGGCCGGCAAGCTGGAGAACTGGCGCTATTTGCTCATTCCCTACGCGCCGATACTTCTTCTGGCCTTCGTTTTGATAATGAAGGAGCCGGATTTGGGAACCTTTATGACCATCGCGGTAATGACCTTCCTCGGATTATTCGTCGTCGGCGCCCGGCTCAAGCATCTTGCTTTTGTCACCCTGCCGGTCGTGGCGCTGGCCGCCATTCTGGTCTTCGGCCTCGGTTACAAGAAAACGCGCGTTCTGGATTACAGTCGCTCCTTCCACGACCCAACGTTGGGGAGCTACCAGGTCAAGCAGGCAACGCTGGCTCTGGGCTCCGGCGGGCTTTTCGGACGCGGGCTGGGGGAGGGCCGGCAGAAGATGTTTTATCTGCCGGAGCCACACACCGATTTCATCTTCGCCTCCATCGGCGAGGAGGGGGGATTTGTTGGGCTGGTTTTGCTTTTGTTTGCTTTCCTCGTCCTCATCTGGCGGGGGTGGATGATTGCCGCGCGCGCGCCGGACGTTTTCGGTTTTCTTTTGGCTTTCATATTGACGGCCTCGATTTTCGTGGCGGTGGTTTTGAATTTGGCTGTGGTGACCGGCTTGGTGCCGACCACCGGGATTCCGCTCCCCTTTTTGAGCTACGGCGGAAGCTCCCTTTTGGTCACCGCCTTGGCCATCGGGGTACTTTTGAACATCGCCGCCCAGACCAAGCTCTTCGAGGCGGCCCGCGCCGGAAAGGAAAGGAGGAGTTTCTTTGCCTAAAATTCTTTTTGCCGGCGGCGGCACGGGGGGGCACATCTATCCCGCGTTAGCGATGGCGCAGGAGCTGGTCTCGCGCAAGGCCGGCTTTACCCCGGTCTTCGTCGGCCGCACGGGCGGGCCGGAGGAGAAAATCGTGCCTCAAGCGGGGTTTGAGCTCTTCACCTTGAAGGTCTCCGGCTTGGCCCGCTTCTGGTCTTTGCAAAACTTTTTATTTCCGCTCCGGCTGCTGAAGGCGCTCTGGGGGGCGCGGCGATTATTGAACCAGCTCCGCCCCTTGGTGGTCGTCGGCACGGGCGGCTATGTCTCCTTCCCCATTCTCTTTTGGGCGCAGTGGAAGCGGGTGCCCAATATCGTACAGGAGCAGAATTCTGTTCCGGGGCTGGTGACGCGGCTGCTTGCGCCACGGGCGAACCTCGTTTTTCTCGGTTTCCCCGAATCGGGGGAACACTTCTCGCGCTTGGAAAATCTGCTTTTCACCGGCAACCCGGTGAGAAAGGACTTGGTCAAATCCCGTGAAGAAGGGGTCAAAGTTTTCGGCCTGTCTCCCAACAAAAAAATGGTGTTTGTCTTTGGCGGCAGTCAGGGAGCGCGCAAATTAAACGAGGCGGTCCGGAACTGGATTACGTCAGGCAACTTGGGAGACGTCCAAATCCTTTGGCAGACCGGGCCAAAATGGTTTGCCGAAAACCAGGCCGGATTGTCTTCAAAACCGGCCAGCGTGGTCGTTCTCCCATACATCGACGATATGGCGGCGGCGTATGCCGCCTCCGATTTGGTCGTTTGCCGCTCCGGCGCTCTTTCCATTGCCGAATTAACAGTTCTGGGAAAGCCGTCCATTCTCGTGCCGTACGAGCTGGCCGCCGCCGACCATCAGACCAAAAACGCGGAGGCCCTGGCCCAGGCCGGCGGAGCGGTCGTTTTGAAAGAAACGGAGTTGGGGACGCTGCCGGAAAAAATTACGAACCTTCTGAAAAATGCCGACGAGTTGAAAAAGATGAGTTCGCGCGCCAAGGCGTTCGCCAAGCCGGAAGCCGCGCGGCAAATGGTGGATGAAATCTTAAAACTGGCCTTCCCGGTAAAGCCCTTTTCCGCCGAGCCGGAGACGGTTCAACCCAAGGGGGTGACGTGCTGACGATGGCAAAGGAAAAACGTTCCGTTCTTCCCGTTCTGCGCAAAATCCGCTCGCTGCATTTCGTCGGCATCGGCGGCACGGGGATGTGCGGCATGGCGGAAGTGCTGTTCAATTTGGGTTACCGTGTCACCGGCTCCGATTTGGCCCCCTCGGAAGCGACCGACCGGCTTTTCAAGCTGGGAATTCCGGTGGCCTTCGGCCACAAGCCTGAAAACATCTTCGGAGCCAACGTCTTGGTGGTTTCCTCGGCGGTCAAGGATGATAATCCGGAAATCAAGGAAGCCCGCAAAGAAAAAATACCGGTCATCCGCCGGGCGGAGATGTTGGGGGATTTGATGCGGATGAAATTCGGCATAGCCGTCTCTGGCACGCACGGCAAAACGACCACCACTTCGATGATTGGGCAGATTCTCTCTTCCGCCGGGCTGGATCCCACCATCGTGGTGGGTGGCCGGGTCGTCAATCTGGAGACCAACGCCAAGCTGGGGGAGGGGGAATTCATGGTTTGCGAGGCGGATGAATACGACCGCTCGTTTCTGATGCTCTCGCCGCACATCGCCGTTGCCACAAACCTCGAAGCGGACCATCTGGACTACTACAAAAATCTGGATGAAATCAAGGAGGCGTTCGTTCAGTTTTTAAACCGGGTCCCCTTCTACGGCACCATCCTCCTCTGCGCCGACGAGGCGAATTTGCGCTTGATTGAACCACTCTTGACCCGCCCCGTTCTGCGCTATGGAATCATCTGCCCCGCCAAGGACTGCGACTTTTGGGGGGAAAATATACGAATGGAAGGATTGGCGACCCACTTCGTCATCAAAACCAAGTTGGGAGAAAAACAGGAAATTACTTTGCACGTTCCCGGCCTGCATAATGTCAAAAACGCCATCGCTGCCGCGGCCGCCGGGCGGGAAATCGGCCTCCCCTGGGATAAAATCGCCGTCGGGCTGGCCGAGTTCCGCGGCGTGCGCAGAAGATTTGAAATTAAAGGGAAGGGGCGCGGGGTGATTGTGGTGGACGACTACGCCCACCACCCGACGGAAATAGAGACCACCATCCAAGCCGCCCGCACCGCCTTTCCGAAAAATCGGTTGATTGCGGTTTTTCAACCCCACCTTTTTTCCCGCACGCGGGATTTTGCCCTGGAATTCGCCGTGGCCCTCTCCCACGCCGACCGGGCCGTGGTGACCGAAATCTACCCTTCCCGCGAACAGCCGATTCCGGGGGTTACCTCCGCTCTGATTCTCGAAGGGTTTGAAAAAGTGGGATACAAGAACTTCGACTTCGTTGCCAAATGGGAGGACGTCCCCCAGGTTCTGCTTCCCCAATTGAAAGAGGGAGACCTGGTCATCACCTTGGGCGCGGGTTCCATTTACCGGGCGAGCGAAAAACTGGTGGAGCTTTTGAAATGAGGCGCAACCTTCGGAACGTCGGGCTGGTTCTGCTTTTGCTTTTGTTCATTCTCCCTTGGTATTTCTATTTCGGTCCCCACTCGCCGGTGATTTCCCAAATTGTGGTGGAAGGGACGGAAACCGTTCATCCCAAGGAAATCGCCCGCCGGGTCGCGGACTTGAAAGGAAAGCCCTTCTCCGGTTTTTCCACCAAAATGGCGGCGCAGGAGGTGTTGAAAGACCCGCGCATCGAAAGAACCTCCGTGCGCTTCGCCTTCCCGAACAAACTCATCGTTTGGGTGAAGGAGAAAAAATTTGATTACCTCTTGGTCTCCAACGAGCTGTTCGGGCTCTCGGAGAAAATGGAGATTTTTCCCCTGGACAGCGCAAAGGCCGGCGACCGACTGGTCATTTCCGGCTGCGGCACCTTCGGCGGCTGGTACTACCGCCCGGTGAAAAGCCCGGTTTTCGGCCGGGTTTCCAATTTTCTCGCTTCCGTTCGGAAAAATTTCCCGGATTTGTTGGACCGGGTCTCCCAGCTCGATTTTGAAGACCCCTATAACGTAAAAGGGTATCTGCAGGGGGGGGGGACGGAAATCAATTTTGGCGCCCCTCCCTACGAGCCGAAGCTTCTGCTTTTAAAACAGATGGCCGTCTCCGGCTTCCCCGCCGGAAATTTGGATTTGCGCCAGAAGGCCGCCGTGTACGGCTTCGTCGGCAATCCGGAGGAGGCGTCGCGATGAGACGCTCCGCCGTCTGCGCGTTGGACATCGGCTCCACCAAGATTTGCGCCGCCGTGATGGAAATGCCGGAAGACCGCCGCCCCCGCCTGGTCGGCCTCGGCGTGGCCCCCACCCGCGGCGTCAAGCGGGGGGTGGTGGTGGATTTGTTCGGCGCCGTGGAATCGATCCACCAGGCCTTGCGGGATGCCGAGATGATTTTGGGGGAACCGATTTCAGGCGTGGTGGTGGGCATCGCCGGGGAGCATTTGAAAAGCCTGCATTCACGCGGCGGCATCTCCGTGGCCCATTCCGGCCTTGGTATTTCGGAACAGGATTTGGAGCGGGCTGTCGCGCAGGCCCGTTCGGTAACGCTCCCCAACGACCGGGAGATTTTTCACACCATTCCGTTCGAATACGTCTTGGACGGCCAGCCGGGCATCAAGGACCCGCGGGGGATGTCCGGCTTTCGGCTGGAAGCGGACGTGCATCTGGTCACCGGCTCCACCACCGCGGCCCAAAATCTCTACCGCTGCGTGGAAAAAGCGGAGGTGGAGCCGTACGACTTGGTGCTTTCCATTTTGGGGGCCGCGGAGACAGTTCTGGCCCCCACCGAAAAACAACGCGGCGCGGTTTTGTTGGACATCGGCGGCGCGGCCACCCATATGGCGGTCTTTCTGGATGGGGAACTTCTGCACACCTTCGTCATCCCGCTCGGCGGCGGCAACGTCACCAACGACGTCGCCATAGGCCTGCGCCTGGAGCCGCCGGAGGCGGAGGAGCTGAAGAAAAGCTTCGGCGTCGCGAGTTCTCATTTGGTAGACCCGGAAGAAGTTCTCGTTTTGCCCCCTTCCGCCGGGCGAGGGGAGCGAAAAATTTCCCATTCGATTCTGGCCACCATCATCGAGCCGCGGATGGAGGAGATTTACGGGCTGGCGCTGCGGGAGCTTCGCTCCCTTGGGCTTACCGAATTTTTGACCGGTGGCGTGGTTTTAACCGGCGGCGGGGGGATGATGGCCGGGGCGGCCCGTTTGGCCGAGGAGATTTTCGATTTGCCGGCGCGGGTGGGCGTTCCAAAGGGGTTCGGCGGTTCCATCGAGCAGGCGGTCAATCCGCAGTACGCCACCGCGGTGGGGCTGGCGCTCTACGCCTGCGGGCACCAGCTCGGGCAGAGAAAGCCGCGCGGCAAGGTTTTCGGGCTTTTCGAAAAAACGATGGACTGGATGAAGGAATACTTGTGAGAGAAAGCTTAAACATAAACCACAAACCAATAGGAGAGGGTATGGAAAAAGTCACAACCAATCCAGCCGAAATGTTCATCGATTTCGACCTGGAGGCGCTTACCGGCGCCAAAATCAAGGTGGTCGGCGTCGGCGGGGCGGGCGGCAACGCCGTCAACCGGATGATTGAAGGGGGATTGAAAGGGGTCGATTTCATCGTCATAAACACGGACAACCAGGTGTTGGAATCCTCCCTGGCGCCGCATAAGATACAAATTGGCGGCAAAATCACCCGCGGTTTGGGTGCGGGGGCGCGTCCCGAGGTCGGCCGGCAGGCGATTGAGGAAAGCCGGGAGATGGTTTCCGAATTTTTGGCCGGCTCGGACATGGTTTTTGTCACCGCCGGAATGGGGGGCGGCACGGGGACGGGGGCTGCACCGATTGTGGCCGAAATCGCAAAGGATTCAGGTGCGTTGGCGGTGGCGATCGTCACCAAACCGTTCGAATTTGAAGGGAAAAAGAGGATGAGCCGGGCTTTGGACGGCTTGGACGAACTGAAATCGCGCGTGGATACGCTCATCGTCATCCCCAACCAGCGGCTGCTTTCGCTCGTGGCGGCGGATACACCTTTGACGGCTGCTTTTTACAAGGCGGATGAGGTTTTGATGCAGGCGACCAAGGGGATTTCCGAGCTGATTACCGTTCCGGGGTTAATCAACTGCGATTTTGCGGACGTGCGCACGGTTATGGCGGAATCCGGCGACGCCATCATGGGTACGGGCGTGGGGCACGGGGTGAACAAGGGAGAGGAAGCGGCGAGACAGGCGATTGCCAGCCCGCTTTTGGACAACGTTTCCATCCTTGGCGCCAAGGGCGTTTTGATGAACATCACCGGCGGGACGGACGTGACTTTGGCGGAAGTGAACGAGGCCACCTCGGTGGTTTATGAAGCGGTGGGGGCGGAAGCCAACATAATTTTCGGCGCGGTGATTGACCCGAAATTGAAGGATGAAATGCGCGTCACCGTTATCGCCACCGGGTTTATCGGCGGATCGGGCGGGGCGACGATGGAAGTGATCGGGGCGAACGTTTCCGACCTTTTCACCTCGGCGCGGCGGAGTTTGGGATTGGACAAAATCGGGGTGACCAGCCACGCTTCCACGAACGGCAACGGCGTGGGGGTTGCTCCAGTGATGGACAAGCCGATTGCGCTGCCGAAAAAAGACGCGATGGACCCGCACAATCCGGAAGTGCCGGCTTTTTTGCGCAAAATGAACGGGAAAAGATACTAATCTGTCCCCCGGAAGGGGGACTGCTCGAAGGGCCAGGGGAAACGGAGTTTTGCCCTGGCCCTTTCCCTTTTTATGGATATGGGGAGAAGCCCATAGAGCGGGCTTCACATTTATATAGGGAGAATCAGGCTTCGGCGGTAACTTTTGGGCGGTGGGTGACTTTTAACACCTTGCCCGCCTTTATACAAGAGCTGCAGACCCGGAGGCGGGTGTGGCGGCCGTTGACGTTGGCGCGGACGGGGTGCAAATTGGGGAAGAAGCGCCGGCGCGATTTGTTGTTCGCGTGGCTGACGGTGTTTCCGTTCTGCGGGCCTTTGCCGCAAATTTCGCATACTTTCATATAGTTTCCTTCCGTAAAGCCCCACAATTTAATGTTTTTTTGAGGAAAGGCAAGGGGTTAAAACTTGCCGCCGGGGGGAAAAGAAGCTACCTTAGCGGAACGGGCTTAAAAGCGGATTTACGATTGGGTTAAAGAAAAAAAGGAGAAGGAAATGAAAAAGTTCACGGAGATGAAGGGGGATGAATTCATTGCGTTTATACAGGCGGAAGAGAAGCACCGGGAGCGGGAGGCGCGAAAGTCGAAGGGGAGCGGGATAAAGCCCTCCAAGAAGCGGTTGAAACGGAGAAACCGGTAGAAAGACAGAGATTGGAGATTAGAGATTCGAGATTGGTAAAAACGGAAGCAAATTAAAAGCGTTTTTGGATTTTTGGGCGCAAAATCGGGGGGATTTTGCAGGAGGAAATGCGACCTAACCCCCGTCCCCTTCCCGATACGGGAAGGGGTGAGAAGCAAAAACGGCGGCAAATGAGGGGGAAAATTGTCGATTTTTTTGGAAAATTCAGAAACAAAAACTGTTGTGAAAACACTCTGATTTTAGGGGAATGTGCAATTTAGTACACATCCTTAAACGCAGTGTCCGGGAGCGGATTGGAAAAAGTGACCAATTATTTTTTGGCCATCGGTTTGAATTTCTTCTGTACTGCCCCACCTAATTTTGGACAGGCATTATCTTGATTTTTGACATCCAATCCGCATAGAACTGTGCGGGGGATTTCATTCCCAGAGCGCTGTGCGGAGCTACCTCGTTGTAGTCTT